>Ga0222713_10000005_pt1 | contig 271260 bp, 254 predicted proteins | sample C33_649DmetaG_FD_165061 | JGI IMG/M metagenome (GOLD analysis project Ga0222713, IMG submission 165061) | Estuarine water microbial communities from San Francisco Bay, California, United States - C33_649D | ecosystem: Environmental > Aquatic > Marine > Unclassified | place: USA: California...
TATTCGTATTTATCCATTAGTTTCCTCCGGTAAGTGCTGCTTTAACTAAACCTGAAACAGTTCCGCCATCTGCTTTGCCGGCAACTTTAGGTTGAATTGCTTTCATTACTAGCCCCATTCCCGATGGACCTGATGCTCCAGTTTCGGCAATCGCGTCAGCAATAATTTTCTTAACATCATCTTCAGATAATTGTTCTGGCAAATATTCAGTGATTACTTTGCCTTCGTTAGTTTCACGTTCGCTGCGATCGGCATGTCCGGCATCTCGAAATGCATCTGCTGCTTCGCGACGCTTCTTTGCTTCACGTGAAAGCACTGTGATGATTTCGGCATCTTCTAGGACGCGTGCACTTTTGCCTGCGACTTCTTCATTTGTAATTGCAGTTAAAACCATGCGGATGGTTCCGGAGCGAAGCTCATCTCTTGAACGGATAGCCTCGGTTAAATCGCTCTGAAGTCGTTCTTTTAGTCCCATAGCGGTATCTTCTCACGCCTATGAGCTATCAACTACGCGAAGTCACGGTGCCGGTTCTGCCTGCGGGCCACCGTTCAATTCGGGTGCTGCATTTTTCGGATCTGCACTTAACTCCGAAGCGCAAGGTCGAGATTGCAGATATCAAATCTTTCGCTGATCTAAAGCCGGACCTTGTTATAAGCACCGGAGATTTCTTGGCTCATAAAGATGCAGTCCCAGTTGTTCTAGATGCGCTGCATCCACTCTTCGATATTCCAGGGATCTTTGTCTTTGGTTCTAATGATTACTTTGGTCCAAAGCCAAAGAATCCGTTCTCTTATTTGTTTAAAGATAATGGCAAGCGAAAGTTGGGCCCAGATTTAGATTGGGAGGGTTTGCAGAAATCTTTAACTGGGATTGGTTGGCTGGACTTAAATCATTCGCGCGAGATTTTAAAAATTAATGACACAACAATTGAAGCCCGTGGAACCGATGATGCACATTTAAATTTTGATAATTACGGTGAAGTTGCGGGTCTGCCTTATAAAAAAGCTGATCTTGCAATCGGTGTTACGCATGCACCGTATCTGCGAATATTGGATGCGATGAGTAAGGATAATTTGGATTTAATTTTTGCTGGTCACACACATGGTGGGCAAGTTCGACTTCCATGGTTTGGTGAGAGCAAAGCACTTACAACTAATTGTGATTTGCCGACTTGGCGCGCACGTGGACTGACCCGTAAACCAAATGAACCTTGGTTGCATGTTTCTGCCGGAATGGGAACAAGTCCCTTTGCAAGAATTCGTGTGGCATCGCCACCAGAAGTTTCTCTCGTTACTTTAGAAGCAGCTTTTTAGAATTCTTTAGCAACAAGTTCTGCAATCTGCGCAGTATTTAAAGCTGCACCTTTGCGTAAGTTATCGCCGCACAAGAAGAGATCAAGTGCGTGCTTGTCATCAAGGCTGCGACGAACGCGACCAACCCAAGTTGGATCTGTCCCTACAACTTCTGCAGGTGTTGGGAATTCGTATTTCTCTGGATCGTCAACAAGCTTTACACCAGCTGCGTTACGCAGAATATCTTGGGCATCTTTACGTGAAACCTTCTTCTTAAAGATTGCATGAACGGCCAAAGAGTGAGTTGTAAGAACTGGAACTCGAACACAAGTCGCTGAAACCTTTAGATCAGGCATTCCAAGAATCTTGCGAGATTCGTTGCGGACTTTAATTTCTTCAGAAGAGTATCCCTCTTCCTTAAGTGAGCCAGCCCAAGGAATAACATTTAGCGCAAGTGGCTTTGGAAATGGGCCGTTATTTTTAATATGTGCCTTTGAATCATTTGCAACATCACCAGAGTTAGTTCCTGCTACAGCAGAAATTTGTTCGCGCAAAGTATCGATACCAGATTGGCCAGCACCAGATGCGGCTTGGTAAGAAGCAACAACAAGTTCTTGAAGTTTGTATTCCTTATTGAGTGCACCCATAGCAACGATCATCGAAAGTGTTGTGCAATTTGGATTTGAGATAATTCCCTTTGGACGCTTCTTTGCAGCTTTTGGATTTACTTCTGGAACAACAAGTGGAACCTCTGGATCCATACGAAATGCGCCAGAGTTATCGACAACCACTGCGCCACGTGATGCAGCGATTGGTGCCCACTCGGCAGAGATCTCATCCGGGACATCGAACATAGCGATATCGATTCCATCAAATGCTTCTGGTGAAAGTGCTATGACTGTTAATTCTTCACCGCGGCACATTAGTTTTTTTCCAGCACTTCTTGCAGATGCGATTAATCGAATTTCGCCGTAAACATTTTCCCGCTTACTCAAGATATCGAGCATTACGGTGCCAACTGCGCCAGTTGCGCCAACGACTGCGAGAGATGGTTTTTTACTCATCGACCGGTTCCTCCGTAAACAACTGCTTCAATTTGAGCAGCATCTAATTCAAATGCGGTGTGTGCTGCGCGAACGCCATTTTCTAAATCAGATGCGCGGCAGATGATTGAAATCCGAATTTCAGAAGTTGAAATCATTTCAATGTTCACGCCAGCGTCAGCTAGGCAAGCAAAGAATGTTGCGGTTACACCAGGGTGTGAACGCATACCGGCACCGATTAGTGAAAGCTTTCCGATTTGATCATCGTATTGAATTGATTGGAAACCAATTTCGCCTTGAATGCGTTGCAAAATAGCAGTTGTAGCTGCGCCTTCAGTTTTTGGCATGGTAAATGAAATATCAGTTAAGCCAGTTGCTGCAGCAGAAACATTCTGAACAATCATGTCGATGTTGATGTCGGCATCAGCGATAGCTTGGAAGATTCGGGCAGCGGTTCCGGTGCGATCAGGAACTCCAACAACAGTTATCTTTGCTTCGCTCTTGTCATGGGCGATGCCCGCGATGATTGCTTGTTCCATATAGGTTCCTCCTTCAGGATGATCTTTGACCACCCAGGTTCCTTCGTTATTTGAAAATGATGAACGTACGTGAATTGGCATGTCATAACGGCGCGCGTATTCAACGCAACGCAAGTGCAGAACTTTTGCGCCAGATGCTGCAAGTTCTAACATTTCGTCATATGTAACAGTCTTTAATTTTTTCGCTGCTGGAACAACTCGTGGATCGGCAGAGAAAATTCCATCAACATCGGTGTAAATCTCGCAGACATCTGCATCAAGTGCGGCTGCTAGCGCTACTGCAGTTGTGTCAGAACCACCGCGACCAAGTGTTGTTACATCTTTTGTATCTTGGCTAATTCCTTGGAAGCCCGCAACAATTGCAATTGCTCCTTCGTTTAACGCTTCAGTAATTCGTGATGGTGTTACATCGATAATGCGAGCGCGGCCGTGTGCAGAAGTTGTAATGACTCCGGCTTGTGAACCTGTGAAGGAACGTGCTTCGTTTCCAAGATTTCCGATTGCCATTGCAAGCAGCGCCATTGAAATTCGCTCGCCAGCAGTAAGCAACATGTCGAGTTCTCGGCCATTTGGAAGTGGTGAGACTTGATTAGCGAGATCGATCAGTTCATCAGTTGTATCGCCCATTGCCGAAACAACGACAACGACTTGGTGGCCAGCTCGTTTGGTGGCCACGATTCGATTGGCGACCCGCTTCAGCCCTTCGGCATCAGCAACGGAGGAGCCGCCGTATTTTTGAACAATCAATCCCATGGCATAAATATCCACCATTTAATTGAGTTCCGGAAAGCAATATCCGGTTTATCTCAAATAATGAAACGCTTGGGCGTATCAAATAATGAGAAATATTTAGAACTTAGTTTTCGACCGTCCTGCGACCTTCAAATGCCCGGCCGAGCGTTACTTCATCGGCATATTCCAAATCGCCACCAACTGGGAGGCCTGATGCCAAACGGCTGACCTTCATTCCAAGAGGCTTTAGCAATCTTGATAAATATGTAGCGGTTGCTTCGCCTTCAAGATTTGGATCGGTAGCAATAATAATTTCTTGAATTTCGGTTGCCGCTAAACGAACCATTAATTCGCGGATACGCAAGTTCTCGGGACCAATGCCATCGATCGGCGAGATTGCACCGCCGAGCACATGATATTTGCCGCGGAATTCGCGAGTCTTTTCAATGGCGATTACATCTTTGCTCTCTTCAACAACACAGATAAGCGCAGGGTCGCGTCTTGGATCACGACAGATTCGGCAGAGTTCTTCTTCTGAAATATTTCCGCATTCAGTGCAAAACTTTACTTTCTCTTTCACTGTGCGCAGGACATCTGCAAGCCGTGAAATATCTACACGCTCGGATTGAATAATATGAAATGCAATTCGTTGCGCAGACTTAGGTCCAATGCCAGGCAGGCGACCGAGCTCGTCGATTAAATCTTGAATGGCACCTTCATACATAGGAAATTAATCCTTCTTGGTTTCGCTAATGATTTGTGCACCAAGTTCGCGCATTAAAAGTTCTTGGCCGGACATCTGGTCTGCATCACTTGGATCTTCAGATGTGCGAGCTGACGGTGCTGAAGAATTTGCACTTGCATCAACTACGCATTCAATCTTTAGATCTAGGCCAGTCACATCAACAAAGGCGGCACGCAATATTTCATCGCTGCCGGATCGAGTAAATGAATCACGTGCACCGGCATTAATGATTCCAATCGTGATTGCTTTCTCGTCAACTGATAAAACCTGTGCGCTAGAACTTAAGAGCGACCAAGTTAGACGGCGGCGCTTTTTAACGTTTTCAATAACATCTGGCCAGAATCTGCGAAGTGCAGCAGCGTCTATTGGCCCAGTTGGCTTATTTGCGTTTGGGGTTGGGGCAGCTGCACGAATTGGAGCCTTAACTTCCTCTTTAACAACTTCTTTGGTGCTCTCTTTAACCGGTGTAGCTTTAAGTGTTTCAACTTTCGCCGCAACAGATTGTGACACAGAAATATTCTCGCGAAGTTCTAGGCGTTCGATTCTTGAAATTAATCCAACATCATCGCTGCCCGGCAGAAGTATGCGTCCACAAATGAGTTCGAGCATTAATCTTGGAGCAGTCGCGCCACGCATCTGGGTTAAGCCAGCCGCGACAATATCTGCGCTGCGAATTAAATTAGCAGTGCCAATAATCGATGCTTGTGCGCGCATCCGCTGTAATTGATCTTCCGGAATTTCACGGAGAATTTGTGATGCACTCTCTTCAACTGCGCCAACAATAATTAAATCACGTAGGCGTTCTAAGAAGTCTTGAGTAAAGCGACGAGGGTCGTGGCCAGATTCGATAACGCGATCAATTGCTTTAAATAAAGTTGCACCGTCTCTGGCCGCCATCGCATCGATTGCTTCTTCAAGCAATGCGCCATCGGTGTATCCAAGTAATTGAATTGCAATTTCATATGTGACGCCTGACTTGCCAGCGCCTGCAAGAAGTTGTCCAAGAACAGATAACGCATCTCGAACTGAACCACCAGAGGCCCGAACTACAAGTGGAATAACGCCTTTAGCTACTTTGATTCCTTCAGATTCGCAGACTTTTTCAAGATGGGTAGCAAGAATTCCAGGTGGAACTAAACGGAATGGATAATGGTGAGTACGAGATCTAATTGTTGAAATCAGTTTCTCTGGTTCAGTTGTTGCAAAGATAAATAGAACATGTGGTGGTGGCTCTTCTACAACTTTTAACAACGCATTTGCAGCGCCGGGTCCAAGTTGGTGGGCCTCATCAATAATGTAAATCTTGTAACGAGAACTTACTGGTGCAAAGAATGCTTTATCGCGAAGGTCGCGAGCGTCATCAACTAAACCATGTGTTGCAGCATCTAATTCAATTACATCGATTGAACCTGGGCCGTTAGCAACTAAATCTTTACATGATTGGCATTGGCCACATGGATTTGGCGTTGGGCCTTTTTGGCAATTAAGTGATCGCGCCATAATGCGAGCGCTAGAAGTTTTTCCGCAACCACGTGGGCCAGAAAATAAATATGCGTGATGAATTTTTCCGGATTCAAGTGCATTTGAAAGTGGTTCGGTTACATGTTCTTGACCGATAACTTCGCTAAAAGTTGAGGGGCGATATTTACGATACAAAGCTAGTGACATCGCGCTTCCTCTCTACTTTTCGTTTCCTAAACCTTTTCGAAACTTACAGAAATATTGGGACCCTTCGCACACCCGCCAGAGCGGACTTACCCTTGCTGCCTTCCAGCCCTGGGGGAGTTCAGTACGGTAACGCCGCACGAAGGATCTGCGGGCAATCATAGTAATTAGAGCCGATAGGCTCATCTCCTCGGGAGGATTCGCATAGCGGCCGAGTGCGCACGCTTGGAAAGCGTGTATAGGGCAACCTATCGAGGGTTCAAATCCCTCATCCTCCGCCAGCTTTCGTATTAATTAGCCTGGAACCACTGCCTAATAACTTTTCACACAACTTCGGACATCCGCCAGCTTTGTTGGGCTTTAAATCTCTACGCCGATGTATTTGGTTTCTAAGAATTCGTAGATTCCGGCGAAGCCACCTTCGCGTCCAAGGCCGCTCTGCTTCACGCCGCCGAATGGCGCAGCTGGATCCGAAATAACTCCGCGATTAATTGCAACCATTCCTGATTCGATTGCTTCGGCCGTTTTAATTGCACGCTTTAGGTCGCTGGAATAAACGTAACTAATTAAGCCGTATTCAGTTGAATTCGCTAATTCAATTGCTTCAGCATCGCCATCAAAAGTAACGATTGGTGCGACTGGGCCAAAGACTTCGTTATTAAGAATTGGGTTTGCCTTATCTACGGTTACAACTGTTGCTGGATAAAAAGCACCAGCGCCTTCAGGAGTTGTGCCACCAAGTATCAGTTTTCCGCCGGCTTTTACTGCTGCTGAAACTAGATCTGCAATCTTGTTACGTTCCTTAATTGAAACACTGGCACCAAGTTGGGCACCATCTTCTAAACCAGGAGCAAGCTTTAGTGCACCCATTGCTTTTGCAAACTTTGTTGTGAATTCTTCAGCAACGCTTTTCGCAACAATGAAACGATTTGCTGCAGTGCATGCGGCGCCACCATTGCGCATCTTTGCAAGCATTGCGCCAGCAACTGCATCATCAATATTTGCATCATCTAGAACAACAAATGGTGCATTTCCGCCAAGCTCCATTGATGTGCGAAGCACGTTATCGGCAGACTCTTTAAGAAGTGTTCGACCTACTTCGGTTGAACCTGTGAAAGATAAATTGCGGACTCGTGGATCGTGCAACATCTTTGAAATCATTGGTCCGGTTTTTGAAGGCAGAATGAAATTGACTACGCCTTTTGGAACTCCGGCGCGTTCTAGAATTTCAATAATTGCGAGCGCAGTAAGTGGGGTCTCGCTTGCTGGTTTCAAAATAACTGTGCAACCTGCGGCGAGCGCTGGCCCAATTTTTCGAGTTGCCATTGCTGCCGGGAAATTCCACGGTGTGATTAACAGTGAAACACCAATTGGTTGATGCGTTACGAGAATTCTTTTATCGCCCGAAGGTGCTTGGCGATAATCGCCAGGTGTGCGAACTGCTTCTTCGGCAAACCACCGAAAAAATTCTGCGGCGTAAGTAATTTCACCTTTGGCATCTGAGAAAACTTTTCCATTCTCCATTGAAACTATTTTTGCCAAGTGATCGGCTTCAGCAATCATCAATTCAAAAGCTTTGCGCAAGATTTCACTTCGAACCCGAGGAGCGGTTTTTGACCAAGTTTTGAAGGCGTTGTGCGCTGCGGTGACTGCGGCATCGCAATGAGCCTCGCCTGCGGTGGCAACTTCAGCGATTACATTTCCGGTGCTGGGATCGGTTACTGGCAGGGTGCCATCGCCTTTTACCCATGCGCCATCAATATAAAGGTCGGTTTTTAATTGCATGCGGCAAGCATACGCCTCGATTGCGAAGTAAAATTTATGCCAGTGAACCGCAGAATTCCCCGATAACTAGGAAGAGTGGCTGTGCCAAAGTCTTGGACTGATGACGCCCCAGAACCGATGGTTCTACACGAGCATGCACATTTAGCAGACCCGATTTCATATCGAATCAAGCGCCGGCTTCTAGGTAACCCAATCAATCGCCATTCTCTGGCTGACCAACGACTCTCTAAAAAGTCTGCCTTTGGAATTCTCTCCTCTGATTGCATCTCATCTTCTGCTTACGGCGGCGAACAAATATTAGTTGCACTTATTCCAGCTTTTGGTTTAGCAGCATTTGCAATATTTCCGCCAATGGTGGCAATCATTCTTGCCATGCTACTTATTATCACTTTTTCGTATCGAGATGTGATTGCAACTTACACAAGAACTGGCAGCGCATATGTTGTTGCAAAAGAGAACTTTGGCACCAAAGTTTCGTTAGTTGCAGCTATTGAATTAATGTTTGGTTACATCATTACGGTAGCAATTCAGGCTGCTGCTGGTGTCGCAGCAATAATTTCAGCGTTTCCGGAACTCTCTGATTTCAAAGTTCAGATAACGCTTGCTGTAGTAATTCTCTTAACATTTGTGAATTTACGTGGCGTTAAAGATGCCGGTCTAATTTTTGTTCTGCCGTCTTATTTATTTATGTTCTCTATGTTTACGGTATTTGGTTTTGGTATTTATCGGAATATAAATGGCACTCTGCCAAACTATGCGACTCGGAGTGAGGGCCTGCTGCCACTTGGCGAGTCACAAGGTTTGATTTCACTCGCTGCTGGCCTACTAATATTAAAAGCATTTGCTAATGGAAGCGCATCTCTTACCGGGTTGGAAGCGGTATCTGATTCTGTTCCACTCTTTAAAAGCCCAGAACATAAAAATGCGCGCACAACTCTTGCGCTTATGGCGCTTACTTTAGGAACGTTGATTACCGGAATTGCTTGGTTGGCTCAGAAAACAACTGCGGTTCCTTATGCTGAGGGAACTCCAACGGTTATCTCTTTAGTTGCAAAAGCAGCTCTTGGAGATAGCGCATTTGGAAATATCTTTTTCTATATTGTCCAAGCAGGCACCACATTTATTCTCTTTGCTGGGGCTAATACTTGCTATAACGCATTTCCAAACCTTGTCAGCATGGTTGCAAAAGATGGCTTCCTGCCAAAGCGTTTGACTCAACGTGGCCATCGGTTGGCCTTCTCAAATGGCATCATTTTTATTACTGGTGGCGCATCAATACTGGTGATTGTTTCCGGGGCAAGCATCACAGCGTTAGCAGCCATTTATGCCTTAGCTGTATTTGTTGGATTTTCGATTACTGGATTAGGAATGGCAAGAAAAACTATGCGGGAAAAAGTAAGTGGTAGCCGTAAGGATCTTCTCCGACTAGCTCTTCATTCCCTCTCTGGAAGCATCGCACTAATTACTGTTGTTATTCTCTCTGCAGTAAAGTTTTTTGAAGGAACTTGGATTGTTGTAATCGGAACGCCAATAGTTGCTGCACTTATGCTTAATTTTAATCGCCAATATATGCGCGAAAGAGAAGCCCTTCTTCTTACCGCTTCACATCAGAGAGCAACATCAATTGCCCGCCATGATGTAAGCGTCCTTGTTGACAATCTAGATTTAGCAACAATTGGTGCAATTAGATATGCCCGATCTTTAAATCCTAGGCACTTGAATGCAGTTCACTTTGTTATTGATGATAGATGGGCAGAAACAATTAGCGCGGGATGGGCAGAGAACGCTGCAGTAAGTGATGTTCCGCTAATCCTGATTGATTGTCCGGACCGTAGACTTCCAAATGCGGCAGTTGATTACGCAATCCGATCTACTGAAAATAATGGCGTCGAATTAACTTTGCTCTTACCTCGGCGCTCATATTCGCGCTTTTTAGGGCGAATTCTGCACGATCAGACCGCTGAAACTATTGCCGCACCAATCTCGCAATTAGAGCGAGTTGTTGCAACCATTGTTCCTTTTGACGTCGAACGTATTTTGGATGGTGGGACGCGGCGCAATGCGTTGATTGCTCCAAAAGAACCTGTGCGCGAAGTGAAAAAGATTGCTGTGGCAAAAACCCAGAGCGCTGAAACAGCACCGGTTGGTCATTACAACGAAAACATTCTGCCGATTTCAAATGCAACCTGGCGTAGGCGAGCACATGTTCGTGGCCAAGTAACCGCAATTAGAACTGCGCCTTCAGGTGGTGCGCCAAAAGTTGAGGTGGAGATTTGGGATTCAACTGGTGGCATCACATTACAATTCTTGGGGCGTCGTGGAATTGCGGGACTTGAAGTTGGGTCCACGCTTTGTGCTGAAGGTATGGTGGGTGAAGCTGAAGGATCACTTACGATTCTAAATCCATCCTATGAAATAGTTATTTAATTACTTTCTAATAAAGAGCAGGCGCGCGACTATTAATCCGATTGGTAATCCAATCAATTGAGCAATTATATAAATCCATGCCGAATTAAGAGTTAGCCCGGCAAAGGTATCGCTCCAGATTCGGGCAAAGGTAACTGCCGGATTTGCAAAGACAAATGATGAGGTTGCGTAGAATGCCGTTGTGATCCAGGCCGGAATAATAAAGGGTGCAAGATTTGTTCGCTTCTGATCTGTTAACACATGGATAATCATGATTAATCCGGCAGTTGCAAATATTTCGCTGATGAATAAGTTTGTTCCGGTGCGCTCATTTTGAGATTGAAAAATTGCTGGTTTATTGAAAATAATATTTGCAAATATTGTGCCCGAGAATCCACCAGCGAATTGGGCGGTGATGTAAGCAACAGCGCGCTTTCCATCAATTCGATTCTTGAACAGTTCTCCTAGCGTGACGACTGGATTAAAATAGGCACCGCTAATTGGGCCCAGCAGAGTGATGATTAGGTAGAGCATCGAAACAGTGGAGATTGCATTTATTGTTAATTGAACGCCCACATCTTGACTCAGATTGGTAGCCATAATCCCGGAGCCAACTACCGCTAAAAGTAGAAGCGCTGTGCCTAGGAATTCTGCAAATACTTTCTGAAGTTTCACAGGGTGCAATTTAGTGGAAAGATATGGCTCGTCTAGATTTAGCCACGTGAACAATTAGCGAACAGGTCGGGAGGGAAGCTGCAATGTCTAAATCGCCATTTGCATTTAAAGTTTTTGCGCTCTCCGATCTTGGTCTACAACGTGAGGGTAATGAGGATTCAGGATTAATCTCCTCTAAATTAGTTGCTGTTGCGGATGGCATGGGTGGACATGCTGGCGGCGAAGTTGCATCAACTATTGCGATATCTGCACTTAATTCAGAGCGCATCGATCAAGATTCATTGTTGACTGTCACAAAAGAGATTGATTTGACCATTGTTAATCGCTCGAAGTCAGAGCCAAATCTTGCCGGAATGGGAACAACTCTTACTGCGCTGCATATAAATGATGGCTCGGTCCAACTTTTGCATGTTGGAGATTCGCGGTGTTATGCATTTACTGGGGGCAAGTTAAATCAATTAAGTCAAGACCACACGGTGATGCAGGAATTAATTGACCAAGGAAGAATTACCCCGGATGAAGCGATGAACCATCCGCAACGGTCATTATTAACCCAGGCCCTAATGGGAGGTTCGGAAATTGAACCGGTTATTCAAATTTATCCGATAAAACTTGGCGACCAATTTCTTCTCTGTAGCGATGGCTTGACTGGGGTTCTATCTGACTTAGAAATTACCAAGATTATTAAGAAGTATTCGGGGCAAGAGCTTGTGGAAAATTTAGTAGCCGAAACAAAAGCGAAGGGCGCACCAGACAACGTAACCGTACTTTGGGCCGAAGTAGTTTTGGAAGAAGATGCCAGCTCTACCGCGCTGATCGGGGCGGCTAATGCTTAAGGTCTTTGGAAATCGTTACGCGATTGGCGAAATGATCGGCACTGGCGGAATGGCCGATGTTTATATTGGCGAAGACCAGAGACTTTCGCGCAAAGTTGCAGTGAAGGTATTACGAAGCGATTTAGCCCGCGATCCTTCCTTTGTTGCAAGATTCAGAAAAGAAGCCCTTGCGGCTGCAGGCTTAAATCATCCAGGAATAGTTGCGGTTTATGACTCTGGTGAAGAGGGCGCTAATTCATACATAGTTATGGAGCTTGTGAATGGGCACACGCTTCGAGAAGAGATTCAAAAATCCATCGCAATTTCAGTTGAACGCGCGCTAGAAATAATCGAAGGTGTCTTAACCGCTCTTTCATATTCGCATTCAAATGGAATTATTCATCGCGATATCAAGCCTGGAAACATAATGTTGACCGATGCTGGCGATGTGAAAGTAATGGACTTCGGAATTGCGCGTGCCATGGATGATATTGGTGCGACAATGACGAGCACTTGGAACGTTGTCGGAACTGCGCAGTATTTATCGCCTGAACAAGCGACTGGTGAAACTGCAGATTTAAGAAGTGATATTTATTCGGTTGGTTGTCTCCTATATGAATTAGTCGCTGGAAAACCACCATTTACCGGTGATACTCCTGTTGCGATTGCCTATCAACATGTCTCAGCTGATTTTCCATTACCGAGTTCAATAAATCCCGACTTGGATGAGAACATCGACAAGATCATCACTGTGGCACTGGCAAAGAATCCAGAGGATCGTTATCAAAGTGCTGAGATGATGTTGGCTGATATTCGAAGAGCAAGTCGCGGGCAGGATGTAACAACAAAAATCCGCCGAATTATTCCACGTCGTAATTTTCTAATCATGGGTGGCGCCGCCTCGGTATTTATCCTCTTAATTGCCTTTGCCCTAAATTCTTTTAATTCAATTACGCCAGCGCCTTCGCTACAAATTCCCAATGTAGTTGGGTTAACTCAAGCTGAGGCAGAAGAATTGTTAGCGGGCTATACCGTAAACATTCAGCGGGCACCGGATTCTAGAATTCCTCAAGATAGAGTTGCTTCTCAACTTCCACTTGCAGAAACTCGGGCACCAAAGGGAAGCAGTGTCACGCTAACTATTTCTGATGGCCCAGGAGACACAACCATTCCCTCAACTATTGTTGGAATGAGCCTAGAAGAGGCTAGGGGTGCTCTTTCTGCGGCTGGCTTATTGGTAGCACGAATAATTCCTGTTGACTCAACTTCTAGAACTGGAACCGTTCTAAAAATTACACCAGATGCTGGATCAATTCTCAGAGCGGGCAGTGGTGTTGAATTGGAAATCGCCAGTGGGAGTTTGAAGGTTCCTGCGTTATTAGATTTAACTGGTATTGAAGCTCAAACAATTCTTACTCAAGCAGGTTTTGCAGTTAAAGAAATTACTGCTTATGACGAGAGCAAGCCAGAGGGAGTTGTTCTGGCTCAGGCACCCGCAGCAGGAACAACGTTAATTATTGGTTCTGATGTTGCGATAACGGTTAATAAACAACCCTAAGAATTATTGATTAAGGCGCTTAAACCAACTGCGCGCTTGCGAGCGCCAACATCACCACAAATTTCTAACCAATTCGCTAAAAGTTCGTAGCCATATTGAGTTAAAACTGCTTCTGGATGGAATTGCACACCATCAATATTTTTATCACGATGTGAAATTCCCATTATCGTGCCATCGGAACACTGGGCAGTAATTTGAAGTTCTGCTGGCATTGAATCAGCTTCGATGGCCAGTGAGTGATATCTAGTAGCAATAAAATTATTTGGGATATCTTTGAAAAGTTCGGTGGCGTTATGCAAAATTTCTGATGTTCGACCATGCAAAAGTTCTGGTGCGCTAGAAATTTTTGCACCATATGCAGCGCCAATAACTTGAAGCCCTAAACAAATTCCTAGAATTGGAATTCCTTTTTTCTCGCAATACTTAACGACTCCAATACTTGCGCCGGCACTCTGTGGATTTCCTGGGCCAGGTGAGATCACTACGCCATCAAAATTCTGACAATGTTCAGGGGCAAGCTCGTCATTCCTGACTACCTGGGTCACGGCGCCGAGTTCATCTAGATATTGCACGATGTTGAAAACAAAGGAGTCGTGGTTATCGACAACCAAAATCTTCTTCGCCTCTTTGAATCCTGTGCTCCCTGTTCTCATATGGCAATTGTGGTGTAATCTCTGCCCATGCCTAAGTCACCATTGCGCAAAAAAGAGAAGGCCTATATTCCGGAGGCGGTTGCTCAAGCAAAGCCGGTTCCGACTGAGAGCCCAAAGTGGTTAGTCCCAGCGATGATTTCTGCCTTCATCGGCGGATTAATCTGGATCGTAATTTTCTACATCTCGGCAACTGCCTACCCAATCCCAAATATCGGGGCCTGGAATATGGTCGTTGGATTTGGATTCATAGCGGTAGGTTTCTCGCTCGCTACCCGCTGGCGCTAAATACCGCTTAATTACAAGCTTGTAATTCTCCACACGGTGGATAAAGGCTGTGGATAACTCTAAGCACTGCCTATGCGCATTCACAGGCTACGCTCAGGTAAATAGGGGATTCTCACTCTATGACCCTTTTGAAAGAGAAGCCACAAGTGAACCAGAACGATCAGTCCACCACTCAGAGAATCTTGGTGGTCGATGACGAGAACAGTATTAGTGAATTAATTGCAACCAGTCTTAGATTCGTAGGCTTCGATGTTCGAACTGCCGCTACCGGATCACAAGCTCTTACGATTGCTGAGGAATTTAAACCACATGCATTGATTTTGGATGTCATGTTGCCCGATCAAGATGGTTTCGAAGTCTGTCGCCAACTGCGTCAAGATGGACATAGCGTTGGAGTTCTCTTTCTAACAGCGAAAGATACCGTCGAAGATAAAATTGCTGGCTTAACAATCGGTGGTGATGATTATGTAACCAAGCCATTTAGCCTTGAAGAACTTGTTGCTCGCCTACGTGCGCTTCTACGTCGCACCGGTGCTATAACTATTGAGGGCGATGACGAGAAAGTTAGGTTTGCAGATCTCGAGCTCGATGAAGCGACCCACGAAGTTCGTCGCGCCGGCACATTGATTGAACTCTCTCCTACCGAATTCTTACTACTTCGCTACTTAATGATTAATGCTGATCGCGTAGTAAGTAAGTCACAGATCCTTGACCATGTATGGCAATACGATTTCCGTGGCGATGCTGGAATTGTTGAAACTTACATCTCCTATCTTCGCAAGAAGATAGATAACTTCGAGCCCGCTCTCATTCATACCGTTCGCGGTGTGGGATATAGGTTGCGATTACCAGCACGTAAGTAATAAAGAAGTAAACTTCCCAAATGAGATACGGGCTGTCGAACTGGTCACTTCGTAATCGCCTGATTCTGTCAACGCTAGTGCTGGCCGCTATCGCTATTGCTGCTTCAGATTTTGCTGCATCAAATTCACTACGCACCTTTCTGATAAACCAAGCTGATGCTCAGTTAAATGAAGTTGTTAAAACTTCAATGTTGCGCCTTGATCGCGCCGGAATTGATACTGCAAATTTAGATGAAGAGGGCGACGAATATGGCTTTCGTCCACTGCGCCCCTTAGAAGCAGTCCCAACTACTACTGCTGTAACGCTTCTAGATGTTTCTGGAAACATTATTGGACGAATAGGTGGCGAATTTGCTAATTCCATTGATCAAAATGAGTTTAAGAAACTAACTCCAAAAAAAGTTGATTCGCTCAAAGGTCTGCCCTTCACAATACCCGGTGCTAAAGGCGAACCAGATATTCGTGCAATTGCTAGACCACTTCCATCCGGAGAGGGCACTGTTGTAATTTCGGTGGCGCTAGATAGCGTAGATAAAACCGTTGCTGGCCTCTCTGGAATCTTTCTTTTGATTAGTTTTATCGTTCTAATTTCTATTGCAATCATCGCCAGATCTTTAATTAAGTTGACCCTCAAACCACTTAATCAGATTGAGAAGACTGCAGCTGCAATTGCAGAGGGAGATTTATCTGCGCGGCTTCCGCAGGTAAATTCAAGAACTGAAGTTGGACGTCTAACTGGATCTTTGAACACGATGCTTTCGCGAATTGAAGAGTCATTTGCTGTGCGCACAGAGTCTGAGAATAAATTGCGGCGCTTCGTCGCTGATGCAAGTCATGAACTGCGCACACCTTTAACAGCTATTCGAGGATTTGCAGAACTTCATCGTCAAGGTGCAGTAGTAGGTGAAGATAAAACCAGAGAGTTGATATCTAGAATTGAGAAAGAATCAATTCGAATGGGTGCGCTAGTGGAAGACTTATTACTTCTTGCCAGATTAGATCAATCTAGAGAATTAATTTTTGACCCGGTGGATATTAATCACCTGGTAGCCGAGGCTGTGGCTTCTGCAAAAGCAGCAGGGCCTGACCATGAAATCACTATTTCGAGCGAGAGTGATGAGATCTTTGTGTTGGGTGATTCGATGCGCATTCATCAAGCTATCGCCAACTTGCTAGCGAATGCGAGAACCCATACTCCAGCTGGAACAAAGATTGTTGTGAAAATTTTGCAGAGTGATTTAGATACCCGAATAAGTATTTCTGATAATGGTCCTGGGCTTTCCGACGCTGATCAGAAGCGAGTATTCGAGAGATTCTTTAGAGCAGATCCTTCCCGTGTTCGTGTTGGCGGCGAAGGCAGCGGGCTTGGGCTGGCAATTGTTGATGCAGTCATGAAGGCCCATGGCGGCAGTGTTGAAGTTCAATCAAAGCTAGGTGACGGTGCAACCTTCCAAATTATTTTTCCGCAGCGAGAGTTATAAAGATTCCATTGCTCTAAGAGTTGAGATTCGATCTTCGATTGGAGGATGAGTAGCAAAAAGTTTCGAAACGCTCTTCGCATCTAACGGAGATTCGATCCAAATATGTGCAACTGCATTCGATCGTTGTTTTACTACAGTGGAATCCCGGGCCAGAATTTCTAAAGCTTTTCGCAGCCCCGATGGGTTTCGAGTAAAACTCACCGCTGTTGCATCAGCAAGAGCTTCACGTTTGCGAGAAATTGCTGACTTCAACAGCAAGGCGGCAAGTGGGGCCAGAATCAAAATTAGAAGTGAGAAGACAAGTGCGATTGGATTGTTGTTGCTCTCTCGGTTTCGAGCACCGCCAAAGAACATCATTCGGGTCAATATGTCAGAGGCAATTGCGATTGCCCCGGCGGTTGTTGCTGCGACCGCGCTTACTAGCGTGTCCCGATTGGCCACATGAGACATCTCATGCGCAATAACTCCTTGAAGTTCATCGCGATCCATCACATCTAAAATTCCAGTGGTGAATGCAATCAGTGCATGTTCAGGATTTCTGCCAGTAGCGAAAGCATTTGGGGCGTCGTCATAAACTATTGCCACCTTCGGCATAGGCAGACCTGAGGCAATACAAACTTCCTGCACCAGCCCAAATAGTTTTGGATTATCTTCCTCTTGAAGCAACTTAGCGCCAGTCATCTTTAAAACTAATTTGTCGGAGCCATAAAAAGCGCCCCAGACTGAGATTAGGGAGATGCCCACAGCGATTGGAACGATTCCGGTCGTTGCACCACCAAAAAAAGTAAGGGCGGCATAAACAAGAATCCACATAAGAATTCCCATGGCAATCAGCAAACCAATGGTTTTACGCCGATTAGCGTTCTGCAGTGTTCTAAAATCCATTGATTAGAATTTTACGTTCGGCACTTCGCGATCCTGTGGATCTTCAACTTCATAGAACTCGCGCTCGGATACCTTTGCAAATCCAACAAAGAAGTTGGTTGGAACAGTCTTTATCGCAGTATTTAACTGGCGCACTGAGTCATTATAAAACTGGCGAGAGAACGCAACTTTATTTTCAGTAGTAGCTAATTCATCTTGGAGAGCTGCAAAATTTGCTGATGCTTTTAAATCTGGATAAGCCTCAGCGACTGCCAGCAATCCACGGAGCGCCTGAGTAAGAAGGCCATCTGCCGCCGCGGTATCTGCTACAGAACTTGCTGTGGTTGCCTTTGCGCGGGCAGTGACTACAGCATCAAAAGTTGATTGCTCGTGTTGCGCATATCCTTTTACAGTCTCAACTAGGTTGGGAATTAAATCTGCTCGTCGCTGTAGTTGAACTTCAATTTGTGACCAAGCTTCTTCCGCTGTGATGTTTAGCCGAATTAAGCGGTTGTATTGGATTACGAAAAAAACTACAAGAAAAGCAATTACTGCTAAGACAATAATTATTTCCATGGCTAATTAAACCGCGAATTCGCTGATTTAATTCCTTAGAATTTACTTAATTTGAGACTGATGGAAATTTAGCCAAGATTTGCTTGCAGTTGGGCCGCGTTGGCCTTGATATCTTGAACCGTAAAGCGCAGAACCATATGGGTTCTCGGCTGGTGAAGAGAGCTTGATTAAACAGAGCTGGCCAATTTTCATTCCTGGAAATAATTTGACTGGAAGATTTGCAACATTCGAAAGTTCTAGAGTGATGTGACCAGAGAAGCCCGGATCAATAAATCCTGCTGTTGAGTGGGTTAGCAAACCAAGTCGACCGAGTGAAGATTTACCTTCGAGGCGTCCGGCAATGTCATCGGGCAGAGTGATTACTTCGTAGGTGCTCGCAAGAACAAACTCGCCTGGGTGCAGAATAAATTCTGCATTCGCTTCGACCGCTACTTCGCGGGTTAAATCTGATTGTTCAATTGATGGATCAATTACTGAATATTTATGGTTCTCGAAAACTCGGAAGAATCGGTCGAGTCGGACATCCACGCTCGATGGTTGAATCATTGCGCCATCAAAAGGTTCGACCTTTACGCGGCCAGCGCTGATTTCGGCCTTGATATCGCGATCACTTAGTAGCACGGAGAGACCCTATATCCTCATTACGGCTTGATTAAGTTACTGGCGGGTAGCATTATTGTGCCATGAGCCACTACACCGCAAACCTGCGCGATATCGAATTCTGCCTCTTCGACCTCCTTAAGCGCGATGAAATTTTAGGCAAATCAATATTTAAAGATATCGACCGTGACACCTCGATGGGGATGTTGGAAGAAATCAAGCGTTTAGCCGAGAACGATCTTGCTGATTCATTTGTTGAGAGTGATCGGCTGGGTGTGCAATTCGATAAAGCGACTGGCGATATTAAATTGCCTGAAAGTTTTAAGAAGTCATATCGCACATTTATGGATAACGAATGGTGGCGTATCGATGCACCAGTTGAAATTGGTGGCACCTTAATTCCAGCTTCGGTTCGTTGGGCGATTGCTGAAATGGTTCTGGGATCAAACCCTTCAATTCATATTTATGCATCAGGTACAGCGTTTGCACATGTTGCATACGTTCTTGGAAATGATCAGCAGAAAAAAATGGCAAAGCATATGGTCGACAACGACTGGGGCGCCACAATGCAACTCACTGAACCAGATGCCGGAAGTGATGTTGGTGCTGGAAGAACTAAGGCCGTGCAACAAGCCGATGGCACTTGGCACATCACCGGAACAAAAAGATATATCACTTCTGGAGATTCAGATTTGAATCCAAATATTGTTCATTATGTTCTTGCCCGGCCAGAAGGCGCAGGTCCTGGAACAAAGGGCCTAAGTCTATTTTTAGTTCCAAAATTTATGTTTGACTTTGAAACTGGGGAACTTGGAAAGCGCAATGGTGTTTATGTAACCAGTGTTGAACACAAGATGGGGCTTAATGTTTCAGCTACTTGTGAAGTCAATCTTGGCGAGAAAGAGCCTGCGGTCGGATACTTACTTGGGGATGTTCACCAAGGTATTGCTCAGATGTTTAAAGTAATTGAATATGCCCGAATGATGGTTGGGACCAAGGCGATTGCAACGCTTAGCGCTGGATACCAACAAGCTCTGGCTTATGCCAAGGTGCGCGTGCAAGGACCAGACCTAACTAAAGCTGCTGACAAGGCAAGCCCGCGCGTAACGATTATTAACCATCCAGATGTTCGTCGTTCGCTAATGGTGCAGAAGTCTTATTCCGAAGGTATGCGCGCCCTAGTTCTATACACCGCTTCCATTCAAGATGAAATCTTGTTGGCTAAGGCTGCAAATGACACTGATCGCATGGATGACATGGAAGCGCTAAACGATTTATTGCTTCCGATTGTTAAGGGTTACGGAAGCGAAAAATCTTGGGTCTTGCTTGGAACCGAATCACTTCAGACATTTGGTGGAGCCGGCTTTACGCAGGATTGGCCACTTGAACAATATGTTCGCGATGCCAAGATTGATACTTTGTATGAAGGCACGACTGCAATTCAAGGTCTTGATTTCTTCTTTCGAAAAATTATCAAAGATGGCGGCCGGGCACTTGGATTGCTTGGAAAAGAGATTGCAGCATTTACTGCTACTGGTGGCGCACTTGCTGAAGAGAAAGCAGCGCTTGCCAAAACTCTTGAAGATTTAAATGCAATGACCGGAACTCTTGTTAGTTTTGCAATGGAATCTCAAGAGAATGTAGAGAAGATTTACAAGGCTGGTTTGAATACAACTCGCCTTTTGATGTCTGTCGGTGAAGTAATTATTGCTTGGTTGTTATTGCGCCAGGCAGAAATCGCAATAGAAAAATCAGCGAACCCAGGACGTGATGCTGATTTCTACGCCGGAAAAATCGCATCTGCGAAGTTTTTCGTCAGAACCGTTCTTCCACATATCAAAGCAGAGTTAAAGATTGTTCTTAGCGAGACTGGTGAGTTGATGGAAATTCCAGAAGGCGCGTTTTAGCCAGTTATAGCCGCTAAGATTCAACGTGCTCAAGAATCGGCGACATGAGATCTATCTTTTACTCGGCTCGCTATTCTTTGCAATAAGCAGCATCCCGGCAAAACTTGCCATGGAAGCTGGGCTTTCGGCTTGGCGCCTGACCCAGATAAGGACAATCGGGGCCTTCTTAATTCTCTTTTTATATGTTTATGCAAAGAATAAAAAATCCCTACGCTTCAAACGCAAGGAGCTTCCAATACTTGTTTCTTTTGGTGTCTTTGGTTTTGCCGCGGTAAATCTTCTTTACTTCTTGGCTATTCAGCGTCTAAATGTAGGTATTGCACTTATTATCGAATTTACTGCTCCGATCTGGATTGCGCTCTGGCTGCGATTTATTCAGAAAAAGATAGTTTCTAGGTTGATGTGGTGGGGGCTTGTAATTGGTTTAACTGGATTAGCCCTAATTGCCCAAGTTTGGCGGGGATTAACTCTTGATGGACTTGGGGTTTTTTATGCACTGATGTGTGCTTTTGCGCTAACCGTATATTTCTTGGTCGGAGAGAAACTAGTAGGTGTTAAGTCCAGCGAGGCAACAATGGCTTTGGGGCTTGGAATTTCTTCAGCTTTCTTCGCAATTATCCAACCTTGGTGGAGCTTCCCATTTGAACAATTACGGGAAGTTGTTCAACTGACTGGAAGACTTTCGGAAATATCAGTTCCGGCTTATTTGCTGGTTCTCTGGGTAATTATTTTTGGTACTGCAATCCCTTATTTTCTAGTTTTGACCGGACTTCGGGGGCTAAATGCGGCTACAACAAGTGCAATTGGAATGTCAGAGCCGGTATTTGGTGGAATTTTTGCTTGGATTTTCCTATATGAAAAACTAAACTTCACACAATCGGTTGGGGTTGTAGTTGTTCTCGTCGGTATCTATCTGGCGAATCGTGCAAGATTTAATGTGAAGGGCGCGGCTTAATGGAAAATTTTGCAGACCTGCTTGAATCAAATAAAGAGTATGCGAGTGCCTTTAAATCAATGGGCTTAAGCGGTGAAGCGATAAAAGGTTTAGCAATTGTCACATGCATGGATTCGAGAATCGACCCACTTCATATTGTTGGAATGGAAGCTGGCGATGCCAAAATATTGCGAAATGCTGGCGCCCGAGTTACCGAGGATGTCCTTCGCACATTAGTTCTTGCAACCCACTTGCTAGGCGTGAATCGAATTTTAGTTATGCCACACACAGATTGCAGAATGGCAACCGGTGAAGAACACGAAATACATGCTGCGATTTTAGAGAAATCTGGTGTCGACACTAGAGGAATCGAAATTCGTACAGTTAAAGATCAGATGAAGGCACTTGTTACTGATATTCAGAGAATTGAAAGCTATCCCTTACTTGCAAAAAATATAAAGGTTATGGGCGCTATTTATGATGTTGATACTGGAAAACTGGCTCCATTAATTTAATTATCCTTTACAAAGCTCTCAGAATTTTGAGAGTAACTTGGTGCCATATCGCTAAATCTTGCAAAGTGTAGTTGCGCACTTACAGTGATTGTTCGGGTTGGTCCATTACGGTGCTTTGCAATAATCAAATCTGCTTCACCAGATCGGTTCTGGCCGTCATACATATCGTCACGGTGGAGAAGAATTACAACGTCAGCATCTTGTTCGATAGAACCAGATTCACGCAAGTCCGAGAGCATTGGCTTCTTATCGGCACGCTGTTCTGGTGAACGGTTTAACTGTGAAATCGCGATAACTGGAACATCTAGTTCCTTCGCCAATAGCTTTAGATTTCTTGAGAATTCAGATACTTCTTGTTGACGGTTCTCAACGCGCTTTCCAGCTGTCATCAACTGCAAATAATCGATAACAATTAACTTCAAACCATGACGCTGCTTTAAGCGGCGAGCCTTCGCGCGGATCTCCATCAGTGAGAGGTTTGGTGAATCATCAATAAAAAGCGGAGCTTGTGAAATTTCGCCCATACGTTTTGCGAGACGGCCCCACTCTTCATCTGTAAGTGCGCCAGAGCGAATATTGTTTAGAGCAACTCTGGCTTCGGCTGAGAGCATACGCATTGTGATTTCAGAGCGACTCATTTCAAGTGAGAAAATAACTGCTGGGTCGCCATTGTGAATCGATGCATAGCGTGCGATATCAAGACCGAGAGTTGATTTACCAACAGCGGGACGCGCAGCTAGAACAATCATGTTTCCTGGGTGTAAGCCATTTGTCAGAGTATCGAGATCTTTAAATCCAGTCTTAACACCTTCGCCTTTAACGCCATTTGAAATCGCTTCAATTTCATCCAGTGCTGCTGGAAGTAGTTCAGATAATTGAATGTAATCCTCGGTTGTGCGATGTTCGGTAACTTGAAAAATTTCTGCTGATGCTTGATCAACCGCATCATCAACCTCGCCTTCGCCGGAATATCCAAGTTGAACAATCTTTGTTCCAGCTTCAACTAGGCGACGCATGATTGCATGGTCGCGAACAATCTTCGCGTAATAACCAGCATTAGCCGCAGTAGGAACCGAATTAATAAGTGTGTGTAGATAAGGTGCGCCACCAGCACGAGCGATGTCGCCACGCTTTGTTAATTCAGCTGCAACAGTTACTGGATCAGCGGGTTCGCCACGACCATACAAATCAAGAATTGCATCGTAAATCAATTCGTGTGCTGGTCGATAGAAATCGCGTTCGCGAATAATTTCGACTACATCTGCAATTGATTCTTTACTAAGCAACATTCCACCAAGAACACCTTGCTCGGCAATTAAATCTTGTGGTGGCGTACGTTCAAATTCAACTGTTGCTGGAATCCGATTGTTGGAGTTGTTTCCGCGGTTGGGGAGTTCTGCGATGCTCATTGATAAAGCCTCCCAAAGACCACTGACAGATAGTTGCCAACGTGCGTAATTTAATGAAGTTGGGGTGAGAGGTGTTAGAAAGTCCGAGATCGATGTGCGCGAGCATGTGGAGAAGCTGGGAATTGAGGTGGATAACTGGTGGACAGGATGTGCATAACCGGTGGAGAAGTGCGAGGGTCAACCCTCTTTTACGCTCAAATTTGTGTTCAACCCTGTGGGTAAAGATTTATTTCTTCATCTCAATATCTAAGAATATTAAAGAGCATTAAATTAAAAAGGCCCGCCTCTTTCGAGACGGGCCTTTAAATTTTGGAGCTATTAAATAGCTTCAACCGAAATGTTTACGTTGGCAGAAACTTGACCTTGAAGTGAAACCTTCGCGGTGTATTTTCCAAGCTTCTTGATATGTCCGGCAACCTTTACGCGGTGGCGATCGATATCGAGACCAGTAGCGGCTTTGATGCCTGCTGTGATGTCTTTATCTGTCACTGAACCGAATAGAACTCCAGTTGCTCCAGCCTTAGATTTAACAACAATCTCGGCCTTCTCAAGTGTTTCCTTAATCTCTCTTGCGTGATCAAGGTCGCGAATTTCGCGAGCGCTACGAGCACGACGGATTCCTTCAATCTGCTTTTCGCCACCAAGGCTCCAAGCGATTGCATTGCCGCGAGGCAATAGGAAGTTGCGAGCAAAACCATCTTTAACGGTTACGACATCGCCAGCTTGGCCTAGACCTGATACTTCACGAGTAAGAATAAGTTTCATGGTTTATTCCCCTTATCGCGCTGTTGAGGTGTAAGGCAGAAGTGCCATTTCGCGGGAATTCTTTACCGCGGCAGCAATCTGACGTTGGTGTTGGGTGCATGCACCTGTAACTCGACGAGCACGGATCTTGCCGCGATCTGAGATGTACTTACGAAGAAGATTGATGTCTTTGTAGTCGATATAAGTTGCCTTATCGCGACAGAAAGAGCATGGCTTCTTCTTAAACTTCTTCATTGCTGCTGCCGACATCTTGCTTACTTTTGGCTTCGGCTTCAGCGTCTTATTATTTCTTGCGCCCACTGTGGTGCTCCTTTTTAGGATGCCCCGTCAATTCTGACGGGAATGGTTAGTTGGATAATTGGATAATTGGATAATTGGATAAATTATTTAGAAGGGAGGTTGATCATCGGAACCGGCTGAAGACCAGCCACCTCCGACAGGAGCTGCAGACCATGGATCTTCAGCTGAAGCTGTTTCAGAGACCGGAGTTGAGAATGAACCGCTGCCACCAGATGCACCCGCAGCGCGAGTTGTCTTTGTGACCTTTGCTGTTGCATTTCGAAGTGATGGACCAACTTCGTCTACTTCAACTTCGTACACAGTGCGCTTTTCGCCTTCTTTGGTTTCGTAAGAGCGTTGCTTCAAACGACCAGTAACAATTACACGCATTCCGCGAGTAAGTGACTCTGCAACGTTCTCTGCTGCTTGACGCCAAATATTGCAAGCAAGAAAGAGGCTGTCGCCATCTTTCCATTCATTTGTGTTCTTATCGAGGTAACGCGGAGTTGAAGCAACCGTGAATTTAGCAACTGCAGCACCGGATGGCGTGAAGCGCAATTCAGGATCGTTTACAAGATTTCCAACCATTGTGATTGTTGTATCTCCTGCTGCCATTTTTCTCTCTTCTCTCTTATCTACTTTAGATGCTTTTTATTTGTTTTACTCTGGACGGACAACTTTTGTACGAAGCACTGCTTCGTTCAAATTTAATTGGCGATCAAGTTCTTTAATCGCGTCTGGACCACAGTGCATATCAACGACAGCGTAAATTCCTTCTGGCTTTTTATTTATTTCGAAGGACATACGACGACGGCCCCAAATGTCGAGCTTGTCGACAGTGCCGCCACTTTCCTTGATGATCTTGAGATATGTCTCAAGACTTGGTGCGACTGTGCGTTCTTCTAATTCAGGATCGAGAATGACCATGAGTTCATATCTACGCATAAGTTAACCCCACCTCCTCTGGACTAAAGCGGCCACGGAATTTCCGCGGCAGGAGGGTTATTGCTCCTTCGCGAAATCCACGGGTGTGGCTCTCTTGAAGGAAGGCTAAGCGTAACCCTGTCCGACGCCAGATAAAAATTCAAGGTTCTGTGGGCCAAATTTTGGTGTGGACCTACGCATAAGGCGCAGGCAGAACCAGGTCAGAGCCCCAACTCGAAGCACAATGGCGACCGCATAGGCCCAGGCGGGAATAGCGAAGTTGGTGCCCGAGACTTCCGCCAAGTATTGCCAGATTGCAAAGTGATAAATCAATTCCGCAAATTGCCAGACCCAGAAATCGAAACGATCTCTTTTATCTATCATTGCAAGAATTGCGAGCGGTGTTAACCATAGAACATATTGCGGTGAATAAACCTTGCTTGCAGTTACAAATATCGCAACAATAAAAAAGGCGATTGTGGCCAACTTTGGAACTTCGGGGATTCCATAAACAAATAATATGAAGGCAAGTGCTCCCACTGCAAACACGATAAGTGAAACCAAATTTAAATGCCTAATTTCTAATCCAAAAATCTCAAGTGCGTGCCAGATTGATCCCCAATCTGCCGCTCTCTCGGAATTTAACTTAAAGAATCTAAGCCATCCAGTTGGTGTCGTAATTATGAATGGCAAATTAATTAGCAACCAAGTTAGCGCTGTGATGGCAGAGTAGACAACCAGCTCTCTAATTTTTGATTTTCTAAAGAGAATTAAGGCGATTGGTAATAACAAAACTATCGGAAAGAATTTGGTTGCGATCGACAACCCCAGTGCTATTGCACTCTTATTGTATTTTCTAACATCAAAGTAATAAATTGCGGCGAGCGCGCTTATCACTGCCCAAATATCCCAATTTATATATAAGGATGCGACAACTGCCGGCGCAATTGGAAGTAGATACCAGAGCTCTGGCTTTAATTTCTTCAGGAAAACTACTGTTGCAATAAAGAGCAGTCCAACTAGCAGAGCATTGATGTCAAAATAATTTACAAATTTATCTTCACCATCTCCAACTAAGAAGGAGGTTACCCACATGATCAGACCAGTTACTGGTGGATACTCGACTGCGTTGGTCGCGCTGCTGTATGGCCAACTATTTGTTATTAATCCACGCGCACCAAAAAGTGCTGGAAAATCTGAATAACAGGCGTGAATGTAATCGCCAGGTGGCGTCCAACCATTTGATCTACAGTAATCAAATTTAATAAATGAAAGCAGGGTTGTGATGATTGCGAGAAGAACTGCGCTCTTCGCAATTAATTTCATTGCCTTGCTGCGAGTTTCTTCTTCTTAGTAGCCCCAGATTCATACTTCCCGGCAAGCTCTGGATCAAGAGTTGGAACTGCATCCAAATATGAAACTGGATCAGCGCCGCCGACATATGCGGGCTCTGGGAATTGGGTTGCCGGCATTCCCCTTTGAGCAAGCTTTGTATATGTGTTCCAAACTTGTGCCGGGAAGGATCCGCCAGTAAATGCGAAATTTCCACCAATTCCATTTAGTGATTGGGTTGCATTATCCATAAACATTGTGACTGTTGTTGCAAACTCTGGGGTGTAACCATTGAACCAAGCTGATGCATTGTCAGTTGTTGTTCCAGTCTTTCCGGCTATCGGCCTGCCCACACCTCTTGCTGCCGCAACACCAGTTCCAGATTTTGTACCTTGGGAGAGTGCGTAAGTTAAATCTGCCATTACATCAGGTTGAAATACTTGCTGGGCTTGAATTTTTCCTTCATAGAGAACACCCTTGTTTGATCCCAAAACTTCTTTAATTAGAAACGGGGTTGCATAAATCCCATTCGCGGCAAAAGTTGCATATGCCGCAGCTATATCAATTACGTGAGGTGATGAAACACCGAGAGATATCGATGGGGTTGGCATGAGTGCAACTGAATTAGGAATTCCTGCACGTCTTGCAACATCAACAATATTTTCAAGTCCTGCTGCGATTCCAAGTGGTACATAAACTGTGTTTATCGAATGCGCAGTTGCATAGGCTAAATCGATTTCGCCTTCCTGCTCATTGTTGTAATTAAAGACTGGATATGGCTTACCTAAATCGTCAAATACTTGCGGGGAGCTTCCGCTCCAGACAGATGAAAGTGGAATTCCTTGCTCTAGGGCTGCGACTAATGCAAATGGTTTAAAGCTAGATCCGGCTTGGGTAATTGATTGAGTAGCACCATTTAATTGTTTTACTAAGTAATCTTTTCCACCGTAAAGGGCAACAATTTCACCAGTACCTGGCCTGATTGAAACTAGAGCTTGATTAAAATTCTCAGGGGTGTTCTTTGGACCGCGTGCATCCATAGCCCGTACCGCCGCTACTTGGTTTTTGCGTAGAAGCGTTGTTTTAATTACATATCCGCCAGTTTGCAATTGTGACTCTGTAAATCCTAATTTTTCTAATTCCCGAACTACCCAAGACATTACATAACCTTTAGGACCAGCAAGCGCTCCTGCGGTTACACGTTCCCGAATTACTGGATAATTTAATTTTGCCGCAGCATCAGTGGCCAACCATTCCTTTGAAACCATTCCATCTATTACATATTGCCAACGCGCCTTTAACCTTGCAGTGTTCTCTTTACTGTATGAAGGATCGTAATAACCTGGTGAGCGTAGAATGCTTGCTAATATCGCAGCTTCTGAAATTGATATTTGGCTTACGCTCTTGCTGAAATAAACTTCAGAAGCAGTTTGAATTCCATATGAACCACGACCAAAATAAATTGTATTTAAATAACTCTCTAAGATGTCATCTTTTGACATCTGGTTCTGCAGCTTCATCGCAATAATAAGTTCTTTTACTTTTCTCGTGATAGTTCGCTCTGGTGTTAGAAATGCAGTTTTTGCATATTGTTGGGTAATCGTTGACCCGCCTTGGGAATTTAGCGAACCAGATTTCAAGTTATTAAAAAATGCGCGGGCGATTCCCACTGGGCTTACTGCGCTCTGAGTATAGAAATTACGATCTTCTGCTGCCATTACAGCTTGACGAACATGAATTGGAATATTTGCAAGCTTTACAACAGTACGATTTTCCGAACCTAGTCGACCGATTTCCTTTCCATTTGCATATTGAATAATTGTTGACTGACTATTAACAAATGCATTGGGATCAGGAATGCTTACAGCAAAGTAGGCATAGGCAAATCCGAGAATTCCAAGGATAAAACCGCTCCCAATAGTGAAAACACCTATTTTGAATAGTTTTCCCTGCAAAATCTTCATTACTTAAGGCTACCTTCCAAATCTTAAAATTAACGACCTCTTAGGGATTTCTCGTGAAGATGCCAGCTCTTTAATTCACGGGCTGGTTTCCAATCGTCATCTTCAAGGGTGTGCGCCTTTCGTGGCGCTTTTCGAGTTCGACCATCTCCCAACAGGAATGAATAAATAAGGTGGTTCCACCCGCACTCTAAACAAACCTCGACGGTATAAACCCGGAATTCACCATATTCATTCTGCATCTCATCTAATTCGGGTAGGGATTTAATCCGCCCTGAATATTGGCCAAGTTGATCCCCAAATGCGTATCGCAATTCTCGAATCTCTACTTTTTTACAGACCGGACAAGGTCTGGTGGTAATTTCACCATGATGCTTTGCTGCGCGCTTTAAATATGGATCCGCATCACATGCATCCATTGCGGAAGATGAACCACGGAAGAGTGCAAGCAAGGTTGAGCGACGATCAAGTGAATAATCGATGTTATCTCGGCGCGACCACATAATGGCTAAGAATAATCCAACTTTGGTGATTACGCTTTGCGCTATGAAGCTAATAGCCCGGTTTGGCTCACTTCCTAAATTGCTTCGGGTGAGGTGGACTGGACAACTTACTGATGGAATGTTCCAGTCGGCACTCGCATCCTTTATTTTGTTTTCACCAGAGCGCCAGCCAGATGCATTCAAAGCAGCGCTAGCTTTTGCTGTAGTTCTACTTCCATATTCAGTTGTTGGACCCTATGTTGGAATTTTCCTAGATCGGTTTAGTCGGAAACGAGTCGTTCAATTTGCTAATTTATTTCGCGCACTAGATCTCTTAATAATTGCTTACCTGATTTACAAAGGTTCGACTGGAATTGTGTTAACCCTCTTTGTTCTGCTCTCTTTTGGTGCGAATCGCTTAATCCTTGCGGGGCTATCAGCCGGGCTCCCATTGATGGTTAGTAAAAAGGTTTTAGTTTCAGCAAATGCTTTAGCTGTTACGGGTGGAACAATTTCTGTTGTTATCGGCGGTGGGCTTGGGATTGCAGTTAAAAATGCCTTGGATTTAACAGATGCTGGTGACTTTGTTGATGGCGTTCTGATTTTAATTAGCGCTGGTGGATATTTGCTCGCTTCAATCTTTGCTTCGCGTCTGGGTAAATCTGAAATTGGTCCACAAGATCACGAAGTTCCACAGGAGGTTCGTGGTTTCGGTGAGGTATTACAAGGGTTTAACGCTTTAAAAAAGCATGGCGATGCTTTGCGCGGAATTTTTGGAACTGGTGTTCAGCGAGGTGGTATCACTGCACTTACTTTGATGGCACTTTTATTAGAGCGAAATACATTTAATGATCCGAGCGACCCCGATGCTGGTCTAAGAGGTTTTGCTTATGCCTTGGCGATCGCTGGAATTGGAATTGGCTTGGGTGCGCTTGCTGGGCCTTATGGCGTCGCCAAGTTTGGTCGGCACAAATGGATGCGCATTTCTATGATTGCTCCAATTGGTTTCCTGATAATTTTTGGTCTCTTTCCAAATGAATTCATGATGATTTTGACAGCATTTTTTGTCGGGGGCTTTGGTCAAAGTTACAAAATCACTAATGATGCTTTAGTCCAGTCCAAGATTATTGATGAGTTTCGTGGGCGAATTTTTGCCTTTTATGATGTTGCTGTAAATGGTGCAATAGTTTCTGGTGCAATGATTGCTGCGCTAACACTGCCGCCAAGTGGTGTCTCTTTAATTCTGCCCTGGATGATTGCAATTTCATACACACTCGCCGCACTGGTTTTACTGCGAAAGTCTAAATTTTCGACTGATTCTCGCTCCACCACTTAAGCAATTCAGCTTTTGCGACATCTGGACCAAGTGGTCCGCGATCCATTCTTAAATCTAATAAGTATTGATAAGCCCGCCCAACAATAGGGGAGGGAGAAATCCCTAAAATTTCCATGATTTCTAAACCATCTAAATCAGGCCGAATTTTCTCTAGCTCTTCTTCTGCCATAAGTTTCAAAATTCGCTCTTCTAGCGAATCATAAGTTTGCGCAAGGCTCTCGGCTTTACGTTGATTTCTAGTAGTGCAATCAGCTCGGGTTAATACATGTAGATGATTTAGTTGGTGCTCTGCATCTCGGATATAACGTCGAACTGCCGAATCGCTCCATTCACCAGTGCCATAGCCATGAAAACGTAGGTGTAGAAAGACTAATGATGAAACATCGTCGACAACATCGTTACTAAATCTTAGCTTTTTTAGGCGCTCTTTAGCCATTCGAGCGCCAACAACTTCGTGGTGATGAAATGAAACCCCGCCACCTGGAATTAGTTCTCGAGTTTTCGGTTTCCCAATGTCGTGCAAGAGCGCTGCTAGCCGAATGACTAGGTTTGGTCCATTCAATCGCTCTTCTAAAGAAATTGCCTGCTCTAGGACTTTGAGTGTGTGTTCATAAACATCTTTATGGTGATGGTGTTCGTCGATCTCTAACTTTAACTTTGGAATTTCAGGAATAACATAATCTGCCAAGCCGGTATCGACAAGTAATGCAATTCCAATTCTTGGATTTTCTGACATTATCAATTTAACAAATTCGTCGCGGATGCGCTCTGCCGAGATTATTTCAATGCGTCCAGCCATCTCTTTTATTGCGACAATTATTTTTGAATCAACATCAAAGCCGAGTTGCGCTGCAAATCTTGCGGCCCGCATCATTCGTAGTGGATCATCTGAGAAAGAATTTTCTGGAGTTCCTGGAGTCCGCAGAACTTTCCGAGCTAAATCATTTATTCCACCATAGTTATCAATAAATGTTGGAGGTGTGGTTGTGAGTTCGAGCGCCATGGCATTTACTGTGAAGTCTCTTCGTAGTAAATCACCTTCAATATTGTCACCAAAATTTACTTCTGGGTTTCGACTCTCCGCTTCATACTTTTCGCTTCGGTAAGTTGTAATTTCAACAGTTACATCACCAAATTGCGCGGCTATGGTTCCGAATTCTCGACCAGTTTCCCAAATTGAATCTGCATCTTTTTTAATTATTGATTTAGTCTCATCGGGTCTGGCATTAGTTGTGAAATCTAAATCATTTCCAAGACGGCCCAAGATTGCGTCGCGAACCGGTCCTCCTACCAAAGCCAGAGTGAATCCAGCTTTCGCAAACTTCTTGGCCAGTTGGGATGCAAGTGGCTTGCTTGATAGCGCAGAGATAGCGAGGTCGGCGGCGAGAGTTTTCGGGTTCGTTGTCACAGTATCTAAGGCTAGAGCAGTAACCTTGCTCTATGACCACGGCGCCTGTTGGCGGTGGCGAGGCTAAACGGAAAAAACGTCGGAGACGACGTCCTAAGGGCCCGACCACACCAAATTTAAATAATTCTCCAACCTCTCAATCTAAACCTGCTGCCAAAAAAGCCGCTCCAAAAAGACCATACGCAAAACGCGTTGATGAAATTAGTGCTGGCGGACTAGTAATTGATTCAACCGGGACCAAAGGTTTATTAATTGGCCGACGCGATTTAAAAGATCAGAGCCGCGAACGTTTGCTCTGGTCACTTCCTAAGGGGCATATAGAAGAGGGAGAAACTCCAGAACAAGCTGCAGTTCGTGAAGTTCAGGAAGAGACCGGAATTGAAAGTGAGATTGCAAAAGAACTTGGCGTAATTAATTTCTGGTTTATGGCTGGCGGTAATCGGATTCACAAAACAGTCCATCATTATCTGTTTAAAGAGACTGGTGGAAAGTTAGCGCCACAATTAACTGAAGTGGATGATGTGGGCTGGTTTCCGTTAAACGAGATAGTTGAACTACTTGCATATCCAGATGAGAAGAAATTAATTGCGAAATCTGGTGATTTAGCGATATGAAAAAGGTAATTGCTTCGGTATTTGCAATCGGTCTTATCTTATTAAGCGCGCCGACTGCAAGCGCTGAAATTGTTGCAGTAACGATTACTGAACCAACTCATCGCCAAATAGATGGGGTGTTTATTGATGATGAACTTACAGCTTTACTTTCATACGATGGTCGCCTTGGTCAATTAGTTTTCAATCCACCTAGAGGAAACAGGGTTTGGTTTATAGACGCTCAACTTATTGAAGAAGTTACAGCAATGACATCAGATTATGTGCTGTTGGATGGGGAGAATGGCGTCGGTGGCGATGTAGCGAAAAATTGGTTGAATCAACTAAGTGCCATTACTCGAAGCGATCAAGTAAGTGCTCTTCCATATGGTTCGCCATCAGCGTATTGGATTTCAAAACTATCTCCAGATAAATCAGATTTCTATTTAAGTTTTGGGGCCACTCGATTAACTGCGCTGTTAGATCGTCAGATAAATCAGATGGCAAATTATCCAACTATTACGCCTCCAAAATTAAGTAATTCGACTATGGCTGCCTTTAAAAAGGCCCAGCAAGCTATTGCGCTAAACACTTCTTATATGACCCAAGATGAATCTGAAAAGTTTCAAGGACAGAGTGCTGCGGTATTACATCCAGATCTGGATACCAGCGCTCGAAGTGCGTTAGCTCTTGATCTGCTCTCATCTTCTTATGCTCTCTCGCAGAAAATTCGCCTTGCTCCTGGCCGATTTACCATAACCTCTTCAAAACAGAATTTGCCAATTACTTTAGTAAATGACTTTTCTAATCCAGCCAAGATTTCATTTAGAGTTGAAACTTTAAATGGAAAAATTTTGGTGGGAAATGTTGCTGATCAAGAGGTTGGCGGAACATCAAAGATTCAAGTAATGATTCCGGTTGAAGTAGTAGCCTCTGGGAAAAGTACGCTGGTAGTTAGGATTTTTTCAGAGAAGAATAAGCAGCTCGGTAACCCAGTATTTTATCCGGTTAATCTTCAAGTGATAAGTCCAATCGCAACTTGGATAACAACTGGGGCTGCAGTTGTTTTATTTTTATCTGCACTCATTCAAAGCTTTAGAAGAATTAGGAAGAAGCGCAGGTTAAAAAGCGATGAATAACCATTCACTTTTAAGGTCATCAACAATTATGGCTGTCGGTACCATAGTTTCGCGGATCACTGGTTTAGTTCGTGGCTTACTTTTAGTTGCTGTTCTAGGAACTACCTTGTTGGGCGATACTTTCAATGTTGCCAACACTATGCCCAATATTTTATATAACTTAATAATTGGTGGCGCTCTTACTGCGGTCTTTGTGCCTCAAATAGTTCGTGCGACAGGTGACGCCGACGGTGGAAGTGCATTTATATCCCGCCTGGTAACTGTGACATTTGTTTTCTTGACCGGTCTAGTCATACTCGCAATTGTTATTGCACCATTACTAGTAGGGCTCTTTGCGACAAGTTATATCGGTCGTCCGGAATTTGAAGTTACCACTTTATTTATGCGTTACTGCTTGCCACAAATTCTCTTTATGGGACTCTTCGCTCTGCTCAGCCAGGTTGCTAACGCAAAGGGAAAGTTTGGGCCAATGATGTGGGCCCCGGTTTTAAATAACTTAATAGCTATCGGAGTCTTTGGTTGGTTCTTGATGTATTCGACTCAACCAACTGTCGCAACAATTCCAGATTCTCAAATTATCTGGATAAGCCTGGGCTGCACCGTTGGTTATATGGCTCAAGCGCTTATTTTGATTCCTGCAATCGCAAAGACAGATATCAGGATTCGTCTTAGATTTGATTGGCGAGATTCAGAGCTGCGCAAATCACTGCATCTCGCAACATGGACCATACTTTTTGCTGCAATATCGCAGCTGAGTTATTTAGTTACTGTGAATTTATCAACTGGTGCTGCAGTGAAATCCTTGGAAGCGGGAATTGAAACTGGAGTCGGTTTTACCCCCTTTAGCAATGCGCTTCTGATCTTTATGTTGCCACACTCGATTATCACAATTTCAATTATTACTGCGCTTCTTCCGGCGCTTTCAAAACTTGCGCATGAGAAGAAACCTGCGTTGATTCATGATCAACTTGTTCGAGCCATCAGGTTGGTGGGAATTGTAACCGTCCCAAGTTCTATTGCATTTTTATTCTTTGGACCGATGATGACTGGAACGCTCTTCTTCGGTATTTCCCAAGCAGATTCAAATTATCTGGGCTACACACTTAGCGCTCTGGCTCTTGGGTTGGCGCCGATGAGCATTAATCTAATTGCACTTCGAGGTTTGAACGCATTTGAAAATGTAAAATTACAAGTTTTGAGCAATGCAATTATGAATGTTATCGCCGTTGTCGTTTCAATTGGTGTTGCCCTTTCGCTACCTCCGCAATGGGTGACGGTTGGGTTGGCTGGAGCTTGGGCTTTAAGTTATTTCTTCGGCGCTTGGAACACAATTTACTTACTGCGTCGTTTCGAGATAAAAGTTTCTATCTCTGAAGTTGCTGGATTTTATTTAAAACTTGGAGCGTTGGCTCTCGTTGTTGCAGTTCCAGTCTGGTTTTTACGTGATCTAATCCCGGGCGGGAATATCGTGCGCCTAGCCATCGTTCTAGTTGTATGTGGAATCGGTTATTTAGCGCTCTGCAAAATTACTCGAGTAAGTGAAGTTACAAGTGCCATTCAACTTCTAGCTAGACGAAGAAAGATAGGGTAAGCGCATGGGTGAAATACATGAAGTCATAATTGTTGGATCTGGCCCAGCTGGCTATACCGCTGCTATTTATGCGGCTCGCGCCCAACTTTCACCAATACTTTATGAGGGCTCAGTCACCGCTGGTGGAGCCTTAATGAATACAACCGATGTTGAAAATTTTCCAGGTTTTCCAGAAGGTGTCATGGGGCCAGATTTAATGGATTCGCTACGTAAGCAGGCGGAGAGATTTGGGACAAAGTTAATTACTGATGACATAGTTTCTATGGATTTAGCAGGAGAGGTTAAAACCATCAAGGATGGCTCTGGAAATACTCTGCAAGCAAAAGCTGTGATTCTCGCGACCGGCTCGGCATATAAAGAGATCGGATTAACAAATGAGAAGCGCTTATCTGGCCGAGGAGTTTCCTGGTGTGCCACATGTGATGGATTTTTCTTCAGAGAGAAAGTAATTGCAGTTGTAGGTGGTGGCGATTCCGCAATGGAAGAGGCAAACTTCTTAACAAGGTTTGCAAGTAAAGTATTTGTAATTCACCGCCGCGATTCGCTGCGTGCTTCAAAAATTATGGTTGAACGCGCGACGGCAAATCCAAAGATTGAATTTATCTGGAATACCGAAGTTATTGATGTTCTTGGTGAGGATAAAGTCACCGGCTTAAAGCTTCGCAATCTTGTAAGTGGGGATGAGAGCGATAAAGACTTTGATGGCTTATTTGTTGCCATCGGACATCTTCCTCGAAGCGAACTACTTGTTGGCCAGATTGATTTAGATGGTGAAGGTTATGTAAAGGTTGATGGCAGATCTACTCGCACCAACCAGAAGGGTGTTTTCGCCTGCGGCGACCTAGTCGACCACACATATCGCCAAGCAATTACTGCTGCTGGTTCAGGATGTCAAGCTGCGCTAGATGCAGAGCGCTTTCTGGCTGGACATTAATTACAATTAACTATCTAATTACCGATAAATAGAAGAAGAGGAAAAAATGAGTGCAGCGCAACCAGTAACAGCAGCTACTTTTGATGAAGTAGTTCTAAAGAGTTCAACACCAGTGCTTGTAGATTTTTGGGCAGAGTGGTGTGGCCCTTGCCGCGCTGTTGGTCCAATTCTCGATGAAATTGCAACTGAATATGCCGGAAAAATTAAGGTAGTTAAGTTGAACACTGATGAAGAGTCAGCGATTGCAATTAAGTATGGAATTACCTCAATTCCTACCCTCAATGTTTATGTAAACGGCGAGGTTGTTAAGACGGTAATTGGCGCAAAGCCAAAGCCAGCACTGCTTAAAGAACTAGCAGCGTTTATCTAAATTCATGTCTCCATCTGGTGAGGAGACCAATGTAATTTCCTTGGTCACAAATACTTTAACCAGACTTGGGTTTTTAAAAACCGCATCCACTAATTTGGGTGCGATTGAAGCAGATGGCCTCCGTGCATTTCAGCAAGAGCGAGGCTTAATAGTTTCAGGCAAGATTGATGAGCCGACAATTCGGGCAATTGATGAAGCCCGGTGGAAACTTGGAGATCGAATTCTCAGTTTTGTTCCCGGAAAATCAATTCGTGGGGATGATGTTGCATCGCTTCAATCTCGGCTGATTGAAATGGGCTTTGATTGCGGGCGAGTGGATGCGGTCTTTGGTCCGCGAACCGAGGGTGCGGTTAAAGAATTCCAAAAATCTGTTGGCGTAAAAGTTGATGGGGTTTGTGGCCCAGCAACAATTATGTCTTTGATGAGGTTATTAAAAACTGTTTCAGGTGGTGCGCCTACTCTCCTCCGTGATAACGCTAATCGTGCAATCAGGGGACCAGCACTAGCAAATAAAATAATCGTTCTTGACCCAAGCTCGCTACCAGAAGATCGCGATATAACTTTTGATATTGCCCAAAGACTTGAAGGTCGATTAATTGCGCTGGGTGTAACTGTTTTTATCTCGCGAAGCAAAGCCAAGGATCCCAGCGAAAGTGAACGCATTAAATTAGCTAACGAATCTGGTGCTGATCTGGTTATCTCTTTTCACACCGATAATTACAAAAATGATTTAGCGCATGGCCTTGCTACTTACTATTACGGCAACGATTTGCATGGCGTACATTCGGTCGTTGGCGAAAGATTTGCTGCACTTGTGCAGCGAGAAATTACTGCGCGCACTGATTTATTGAATTGTCGGACCCATGCTAAATCTTGGGATTTGCTTCGCTTAACCAAAGCGCCAACGGTACGTATTGACTTGGGATATTTATCGAATCCTGGAGATGTTAAACGATTGGCAGATCTAGCTTTTCGAGAGACTGTTGTTGAATCGATTATGGTCGCAATCCAACGTCTTTACTTATCTGCTGAAAATGATGCGAAGACTGGCACTCTTAAGATTTCAGATCTGCGCAAAGCGGGACTTCGCAAGAATTAAAAGTCCTTCGGCTGCCCAGTTAACTGTGGCAGGATTAGAGAATGAGCAACGACATCACGCGCATTCACACTGGGGAGATCCAGAACCTATCTGATCGTTTTGCGCACCGAGCCACGATGATGAAACCAAGTGAGATTCGTTCGCTCTTTGCTGTTGCATCTCGACCAGACATTGTTTCGCTCGCTGGTGGAATGCCGAATCTCTCTGCTTTCCCGATGGAGATGATGGCGAGTGTTGTCGAGAAACTTATTGTCGAAAACGGGCAAGAGGCTCTGCAATATGGCAGTGGTCAGGGGCATCCAAAACTTCGCGAACAGATTTGTGATGTTATGGCTCTAGAGGGAATCCGGGCGCACCCCGATGATGTAATTGTTACTACTGGTTCACAGCAGGCCCTTGATTTAATCTCCCGCATCTTCATTGATCCGGGTGATGTGGTTCTGGCCGAAGCTCCGTCTTATGTCGGCGCGTTAGGGACATTTCATCAATATGAAGCCAAGGTGGTTCATGTCGCGATGGATGAGAACGGTTTGATACCGATTGCCTTACGCGAAGCAATTACCGCAACTCGTGCCTCTGGCCGAAAGATTAAGTTTCTATATTTGATTCCAAATTATCAGAACCCGGCAGGTGTTTTATTGACCACTGAACGCCGGACTGAAATTCTAGAAATTTGTCGCGAGGAATCAATCTTTGTAATTGAAGACAACCCATACGGTCTGCTCGGATTTGATCGCCCTTCACCAAATGCGATGCGCGCCGAAGACTCTGAAAATGTTTTATATCTTGGCTCATTTTCAAAGACTATTGCTCCCGGCTTCCGAATTGGTTGGGCACTAGTTCCGCAAGCACTTAAAGAGAAACTCGTTATTGCAAGTGAATCTTCAATTCTCTGCCCATCGAATTTCACCCAATTGGCAATTTCAAGTTATCTCTCTGACCAGCCTTGGCGAGATCAGATTGCGTCGTTTACTCAGTTGTACAAAGTCCGTCGTGATGCAATGCTTGAAACTTTAGAAGAGACCTTTCCGGCTGGCGCAACTTGGACTAAACCTGGTGGCGGATTTTATGTTTGGGTAACGCTTCCTCCTGAAATAGATACCAAAGCGTTGATGCCAAAAGCAATTGTTTCAAAGGTGGCTTATGTTCCTGGCACCGCATTTTATGCCGATGGTTTTGGCAGTTGGTCGCTGCGACTTTCTTACTGTTTCCCAAGTCCAGAACGAATTCGTGATGGTGTGAAATCGCTTGCCGGCGTTATCAAAACCGAGATGGAACTTCGCGGATTAAATTAATTTATTAATTCGCTCTAAATCTTCAAGGGTTGCGAATTCGATTGTGATCTTTCCTTTTTGTTTTCCAAGTTCAACAGTGACTCGAGTATCCAAACGATCTGACATCTCATCAGCTAACTCTTTAAGTCTTGGTGAGCGAATTTTGCCGGCCTTTGGCGTTGCGGTTCTCTTAGAACCTTGATAGGTAGCAACGATTTCTTCTGTTGCCCGCACGCTTAAACCTTCAGAAACTATGCGTCCGGCTAGCTTTTCAATCTCGCTCTCGTCTGTAAGTGTTAAAAGCGCACGAGCATGACCGGCAGACAATATTCCTGCAGCCACTCGGCGTTGCACACTTGCCGGCAGATTTAACAACCGCAAAGTATTTGTAATTGCAGGTCTAGATTTTCCAACCTTTACCGCTAGTTCGTCATGGGTATATCCAAAATCGTTTAATAAGTTTTGATATGCAGCACCTTCTTCTAATGGATTTAGCTGGCTGCGATGAATGTTTTCAAGCAGAGCTTCGCGCAGTAATTCGTTATCTGGGGTCTGTCGAATAATTACTGGAATAGTTTTTAGACCAGCTAATTTCGAAGCGCGCAATCTGCGCTCTCCCATAATCAATTCATATTTGCCGCCACCAATATCTCTGACGACTGGTGGTTGCAGAACTCCGACTTCTTTAATCGACGCTGATAATTCAGCTAGTGCTTCGGTATCAAAAATTGTCCTTGGTTGTTTTGGATTTGGAACAATTGCATTTATATCTACTTCACCTTGATCTGCAATCGTCACGCCAGTGTTTGTGATTATTGGTTCACTCAATGAAGTTGGGATTAATGAATCTAGACCACGGCCTAATCCGCCTTTGCGAGTACTCATGCGGTGTGTGCTCCATTATTTAAATTGTTTGCTTGTCCTAAAACTTCACCGGAACCACGTCGGGCAATCTCTCGCGCAACTGTCATGTATGCAACCGCACCCGGAGATGATGCGTCATATGTCATTACTGTCTGATTAAATGATGGTGCCTCTGAAACCCGAACTGCTCTTGGAATTGGACTATCAATTAATTCATTTGGGAAATGTTGGCGAACTGTATTTGCTACATCATTTGCAAGTCGCGTTCTAGAATCAAACATAGTTAAAACAATTGTTGTAATTCGAACTTTTTGATTTAACATTTGTTGCACTTGTTGCAGAGTTTTTAATAATAAAGTTAAACCTTCAAGTGAGTAATATTCGCATTGAATCGGAACCATGACTTCTTCTGCTGCGGTTAAAGCATTTACTGTTAACAAACCTAAACTTGGTGGGCAATCGATAATTACATAATCAAGTCGGGCGCCGATTGCTTCGCGCTCTGCTAATAATTTGTCGAGGGCTAACTTCAATCTTGATTCGCGCGAGACAAATCCGACCATGTTTATTTCTGCCCCAGCTAGTTCAACATCTGCTGGCGCACACTCAAGATGCGGAAATCCGGCTACCTTTGTAACCACTTGCGAAAGTGGAAGGTCCTTTACAAGAACCTCATACATTCCAGCCAACTCCTCGCGATCGATGCCCAGAGCGGTGCAGGCATTTCCTTGAGGGTCTAGATCAATAACCAGGACCTTTAGCCCACCCATTGCCAGGGCCGCTGCGATATTGACTGCTGTTGTTGTCTTGCCAACCCCACCTTTCTGGTTGGCCACGGTGAAAATTCGGGTCTTCAAAGGTGTGGGCATCGGCTCTTTTAAGCGCCTGATCCCAATCACTTTTGAATTGGATGTTTCACGTGAATCATTCACCTGAGTATCTAACCAGCCTTTTTAAGTTCAATCACCCGTGCAAGTGGCAACTCACCTAATTGGATTTCATGGAGCTCTGCCTTTGCCACTTTTTTGAAGACTTTAGGGGCCTCTAGCCGTGCTGCCTCTAGCTCGGCCGCCGCGCTCTCGCCTTTCATGGCTAAAAGGGAGCCGCCGCCCATGACTAAATGCCAGGAAACTGTCGCTAATTTTGGAAGTGGGGCTACCGCCCTTGCTGTAACGAAGTTAAAGCCGCCATTGAAGCTCTCGGCCCGCCCCCTCTTTATGGTTATCTCAATCCCGAGCTCGGAAACCACCTCTTCAAGGAAGTCGATTCGCCTCTGAAGCGGCTCTAAAAGCGTCACTTTCAGGTCGGGTCTGGCTAGGGCAATCACAATTCCCGGCAGCCCAGCCCCGGATCCAATATCTAGGAGCGAGGCCCCTTTGGTGAGCAGGGTTGTAACGGGTATGCAGTTGGCAATATGGCGATCCCAGACTCGATCGCCCTCTTTGGGTCCGACCAACCCACGGTCAATTCCCCAGGTTGCCAAGATTTCGGCATATCTGGCCACCTCTTTCTGGCGCTCGCCAAAGTAGGTAGAGATCAGGGTTTCACGTGAAACACTCATGTTTTTGAAATCTCGAAGATAAGTGGAATTTATTCAGGCAGAACTACAACACAGCGGTTTGGGTCTTCGCCCTCAGACTCGCTGGTTAGGCCAATTTCTTGGATGGTGTCGTGGACAACCTTGCGTTCAAAGGCATTCATAGGGCGCAACTTAACTGACTCGCCAGATGCCTTAACTTGCTCGGCAACCTCGTGGGCTAGTTTTGCTAGCTCCTCTTTTTTCTCGCCTCGGAAGTTATCAATATCAAGCATTAAGCGAGAGCGCTCGCCAGTTGAAGTCTGGACTGCAAGACGGGTCAACTCTTGAATTGCATCTAAAACCTCGCCGCGGTCGCCAACAAGGTGCCCTAAAGCTCCGCCGGCTATAGCTAGAGAGGCTCGGTCGTTCTCAACATCGATATCGATGTCGCCATCAAGATCTGCAATGTCCAGTAGCCCTTCTAAATAATCCGCAGCTACATCGCCTTCTTCTTCAAGGCGGGCGACTAGAGACTTCTTATCTAGTTTTTCTGCCTTCTCGGTCTTATCTGCATTCTCAACTACTTCGCTCATTTACTTCTCCCTTTGATTAAATGCTGGTTTATCCGATATGTCCGATATATCTAATTTGTCCGATTTCTTACTTTTTCTTCTTTTTCTTCTTTGAAGGTTGTTGGCGCTGTCTTGGTTGCTCAATTGCTGGATCGACCATGGTGGTTCCCGGCTCATCAGTTGTTGGCAGGCCGGAATTCTTATCCTTTAGTTCCCGCTTTTTCGCTAGCTCTTCATATGCCGGAGACCCTGGTGTTGGATTTCTCTTAATTACATAAAACTGTTGGCCGAAGGTCCAGAGGTTTGTTGTTGACCAATAAATCAAAACTCCGACTGGGAAGTTAACTCCGGTAACTGCAAAAATTACTGGAAATACATAGAGCATAATTTTTTGTTGCTGCAACATCATGTTGTTTGAAGAGTCCATCTTTGGCATTCCCTTAACCATTAACTGGCGTTGGGTTATGAATGTTGTGGCAGACATGAAAATAATTAAAAGAACAGTTACAAGCTTGGTCTGGGTATTTGAATCACTACTTAAAAAGGTATTTGAAAGATTTGCGCCAAAGAACTTTGCTTGTTGTGCTGAAATTAATAAGTCACCCTTTAAAAAACCATGAGGTATATCTCTAGCAATTCCATTTAGCACGGTGAAAAGAGCAAAGAAGATTGGGGCTTGGGCGAGGATTGGAAAACATGATGCTAGTGGATTTGTTTTATGTTCCTTGTAAAGCTTCATCATCTCTTCGGATTGTTTCTGACGATCGTCCTTATATTTTTTCTGAATTTCCTTCATATGTGGTTGAAGGGCAGTTAATGCGCGCTGGCTTTTGATCTGCTTAACAAAGAGCGGAATCAAAATAATTCGAATGACAATTACCAGGCCAATAATTGAAAGACTCCACTTGATACTTTCATTTGAATCTTCACCAAAGACATAGCCGAGCAGAGAGTGGAACGTAACCATGACCCAAGAAACCGCGTAATACAGAGGGTTTAGAATCGATCCCATTAAATTCTTCCATTCATGCTCGTTGTAGCTGTTTTTATTGGTGTTTTAGAGCCTTTTGTAAGAACATAATCAACGCCGCCGTGAGACCATGGATTGCATCGGACTAAACGCCAAAGTGCCATAGCTAAACCTTTTGCCCCGTATTCAGAAACTGCATCTGATGCGTATGTCGAGCAACTTGGGTAGTACTTGCAGCGCGGTGCAAAGGCTGGCGAAATCCAACTTTGATAAAATTTAATTAGTAAAGCGAATATCTTCCTCACAGGGCCACCGGAATTTTGCTAAGAACTTTTGCCATAAGTTCATTTAGTTCAACTTCATAATTTGGTTGATTGCGAAGAACTCGGATTACAAGTCGGCTATCGGCAGGAATGCTTGAAATGTGTGTTGCGGCCAAGTGGCGTAATTGTCTAGAAACTCTATGTCGCACAACCGACCCACCAACTGATTTATTGACAATCAACCCAACCAAAGGCGCACTGGAATTACTGGTGTTGGTTGGATTGTTTGGGTTTGTTTTTAGGTAGACCACAAGCGATAAAGATGTTGCTCGAAATCCAGTTTTAGTGGTTAGAACAAAATCCTTGCTTGTGCGCAACCGATTCTTGGCTGGTAGCACGGGTATCGGCAATTAAGCAGAGATGTTGGTGCGACCCTTAGCGCGGCGGCGAGCTAGAACTGCTCTTCCCCCACGTGTTGCCATGCGAGCACGGAAGCCATGCTTCTTGGCACGCTTGCGAACGTTAGGTTGAAATGTACGCTTTGACATAAAACTCTCCTAAGAATTTCGGGGATCTCTCCTGCAGGTTTTATCCCGCCGGGTCACAACTACTCATTTTTTGATGAGGGGGTTAGGTTACGGGCACCTGTTGATAAGGGTCAAACTCAGGACTGTTGCCTATAGGCGGAAAGGGAGCTGCCTGGGCCCAAGAGATATTTGTGGATAACACCTTGCAATTTCTTGGAATTGCCCCTACTTTCGCCCTCTATCCACAGAAATTGGAGCCCAAAAGGCTCAAGTTTTACTTTAGACCACAGCTTGTGGATAACCCTGTGGATATATCTTTTTTGGGTTTTATAGTTTTAGGAAAGTAAGGGGTTCAAATGGCGCTACTAGAGGTTGATGATCTGGCCACTCTTTGGGGGGCTGTGATTGCGGAAGTTTCAATTGAATCACCTCAACACCGAGCTTTCTTGTCCCTGACCAAACCCCTTGGGTTGATTCAAGGTGAAGGCGGATCAAACCTATTGCTCTCTGCCCCAAACGCTTTTGCAAAAGATGTTTTAGAGACCAGGCTTCGTGCGATTTTAAATGAGGCGCTCTCGGTAAAACTAGATCAGAAAATTAATATTGCAGTCACTGTTGATGAAACCCTGCAAGTTGAAAGTGTTGAAGATGTTATTGATCCAATTGTTATTGAACAACAACCAAAATCTGGAACTGGTCGCGATTCAAAATCTGCGGTTGCATCTGAGCCAAGTCAACTAAACCCCCGATATATTTTTGAAACTTTTGTTATTGGTGCATCAAATCGTTTTGCTCATGCGGCTGCAGTTGCAGTTGCTGAAGCCCCTGCAAAGGCTTACAACCCGCTCTTTATTTATGGTGAGTCCGGACTAGGTAAAACCCATCTATTGCACGCTATTGGCGCTTATGCCAAAGAGCTTTATGGCAGCGTTCGAGTTAGATATGTATCAAGCGAAGAGTTCACAAATGACTTCATTAACTCAATTCGTGATGACAAAGCCTCGGTTTTTCAGAGACGTTATCGCGACCTAGATGTGCTTCTGGTTGATGATATTCAGTTCTTAGAAAATAAAGAGCGGACACAGGAAGAGTTCTTCCATACTTTTAACACTTTATATAACGCTAATAAGCAAATAGTTATTTCTAGTGACCGCCCACCAAAGCAGTTAACTACTTTGGAAGATCGACTTCGCAGTCGATTCGAGTGGGGTTTGATTACAGATATTCAACCGCCAGAGTTAGAAACCCGGATTGCGATTCTTCGCAAGAAGGCAGCCCAAGATAAATTAAATGCTCCTGATGATGTTTTGGAATATATCGGCAGCAAGATTTCTTCAAATATTCGCGAACTTGAAGGTGCTCTAATCCGAGTCACTGCATTCGCATCACTCAATCGCCAACCTGTTGATTTAGGTCTAGCGGAGATTGTTCTTAAAGATTTGATCCCAGAAGTTGGTGGCCCAGAAATCACGGCGACAACAATCATGGCCCAAACCGCCACCTACTTCAGTCTTACTTTGGACGACCTTTGTGGAACCTCAAGATCTCGGGTCCTAGTCAATGCCCGCCAGATTGCGATGTATTTGTGCCGCGAACTTACAGAGTTGTCTTTGCCAAAGATTGGCCAGACCTTTGGGGGCCGGGACCACACAACGGTTATGCATGCCGATCGGAAAATCCGCCAGTTGATGGCTGAGCGTCGCTCTATTTACAACCAGGTCACAGAGCTAACCAACCGGATAAAACTGCAGGCCCGGAATTAGGCGGTAATTACATAACTTGTGCAGAAAGTTGTCCCCTTCTTGTGGATAAATTGGGGATAACTGTGGAAAAAGGGGGGTTGGGTTGGGATTTAGGTGTCGGCAGCGAGAGTTAGCCTTGGTTATCAACAGGTTTCCCACAGCTTAAAAAGGAAGAGGTTTGAGTGTGGTGACCAGGGGTTTTGTTAAATATCCACAGGTTTAAACTCTAGTTACTACGAATATTTAATTAAATAGAAAAGGTTGGGGAGCGGCGAACCTGTGCGGGTTGGCTATCTCGCTTTTAAAGGGAAGGATGATGGAATGAAGTTTGTTGTTGAACGTGATCCGTTGATCGATGCTGTGAATTGGGTTGCCCGAAGTTTATCTTCGCGCCCGATTCAAACAGCTCTTCTTGGAATTATGATTGATGTAACTGATTCAATCACTCTAACTGGTTCAGATTTAGAGACCTCCACAAAAGCAATCCTTAGCGCGGATATTGCAACAAAAGGAAAAGTTTTAGTTCCGGGAAGATTACTTGCAGAAATAGCAAGATCTCTTCCAGCGAAACCTGTCACCTTCGTTCTAGATGGCACCCGAGTTTTAGTAACTGCAGGAAGCGCAAAATTTACGCTTCCAACACTTCCTTCAAATGAATACCCAAATCTTCCAACACTTCCACAATCAGCCGGTGAAATACCTGCAGATGTTTTTGCAACAGCGGTTAATCAAGTAGCGGTTGCGGCCGGAAAAGATGACTCACTCCCCACACTCACAGGCGTTCATATTGAAATGAATAAAACAACAATCACTTTAGCTGCGACCGACAGATATCGGTTGGCAGTAAAAGAGATTAACTGGAACCCTAAAGATCAAAATTTAGAAGCAGCAACACTATTAAGAGCTAGAACTTTGATCGACGCAGCAAAATCGTTGGCTGGTGGGGGACAAATAACTTTTGCGCTCTCCCCAACTGCATCTAACGAAAAACTTGTTGGGTTTGTTTCTGAAGAAAAAACAATGACATCAAGAACTTTAGACGGCAGCTTCCCACCATTCCGCCATCTACTCCCAACAGAGTCAACAGCCGAAGCGGTGATTGAGGTTGCGCCATTTTTAGATTCAGTTCGCCGTGTAGCTTTAGTAACCGACAAAACCGTGCCACTTCGTTTGGTGTTTGGTAATAACGCTTTGCAATTAGAGGCCGGAACTGGTGAAGATGCACAAGCAACCGAAGAGTTAAACATTAATTACACAGGCGAAAATATCAACATCGCCTTTAACCCAACATTTTTAACCGACGGCCTGCAAGCTATTAACGCCCCATTTGTTCACATTTCTTTCACTGGCGACAAGAAACCAGCTGTGCTTACTGGAAAGTCAGAACCCGGCGGAGCACCAAACCCCTCATACAAATATTTGTTAATGCCAATGCGTTACACCTCTTAAACACCTAAGCGATTTACAAAGTGTTTATTTCAAACCTTTCACTCACAACTTTTAGGTCATACAAAAACCTAGAACTAGAGCTCAACCCAGGCATCTCAATCTTTATTGGGCGAAACGGTGAAGGTAAGACAAATATCATCGAATCGGTTTTGTATCTCTCATATCTCTCATCCCATAGAGTCTCTAGCGATCAACCACTAGTTCAACTTGGAAGCCCCTCGGCATACGTCCGCGCTAAAACCCAACTGCCAGATCGAGAGGTTTTGCTGGAATTGGAAATCAATAGCGAAAAAGCAAACCGGGCGCGCATAAATCAAAATCCAGTCCGAAGCCAGAAAGAAATTTTTGGAATTGTTCAAGCAATTTACTTCTCGCCCGAAGATTTAGATCTAGTTCGTGGAGATCCGAGTGAGCGGCGCAAATTTATCGACCAATTATTGATTTTAAGATCACCAAGAATGGCTGGAGTTATCTCTGACTATGAACGCGCGGTCAGGCAACGGAACTCTTTACTGAAATCTCGAGCGGGAACCGAATCTCTAGTTGCCTGGGACGAGCAAGTTGCGAACTTTGGTGGCGAAATTATCGCAGCAAGACTTCAAGCACTTTCAGAGTTCGAACCAATATTTCAAGAAATCTATCGAGACATCTCCTCAGAAAAACCAGCCTTTATTACTTATAAATCCAGTATTGAAGAGCCAACTCAAAACCCTTCAGAAAACTCAACCAAAATATTGGAGCGGATGAAAGTAACACGGGCATCCGAAATAGAGCGCGGCCTTACCTTAACCGGGCCTCATCGCGATGACCTGCTTTTAAATCTCGGAGATCATTTAGTTAAAGGCTATGCAAGCCACGGCGAATCCTGGTCGATTGCTTTAAGTTTAAAATTGGCCACCTATCAATTATTAGAAAAAGATGGTTTAAAACCAATATTAATTTTAGATGATGTGTTCTCTGAATTAGACGAAGAGCGAAGAGTCCACCTAATAAAATTAGCCAAATCAGCGCAGCAAACCTTTATTACTGTTGCGGTTGAAAACGATTTACCAAAAGAGTTATCTGGAGATAGATTTCTTGTGAAGTCTGGTCAAGTCAGTAAAATATCTAAATCTACGGAAGTGAAATAATGGCCCGCGATTTAGCTCGAGAGCTTTACCGAGCATTTAGAAACCAATCAAGACGCAATCGTGTAAGTGGCCCTAATCATGAAGCGCAGCCCCGAGAACAAATTGGTGATCCACAACAAATTGGTTTCGCGTTAGACGAATTAATAAATACCCGAGACTGGAGACAAGGGTTAGCAGAAGGAAATATTTTCTCTGATTGGGAAAAAATTGTTGGATCAGAAATTGCTACCCACTCACTACCAATTTCAATTGTTGATGGCCGGCTAACAATCCAAACTTCTTCAACAGCTTGGGCCACACAATTAAATATAATTTCTACAGAGTTGTTAAAAACAATTAGAGGCTCTGCCCCAGGAGCTTTAGTAGAAACCTTAGTTTTCATCGGGCCAAGCGCTCCGAGTTGGAAGAAGGGCATCCGAACAATTCGCGGTGCCCGCGGCCCGCGAGATACCTACGGTTAAACGCTTATCTACCGCCCGGATAGTAACCACCCACAACTTCCGTAATTTAAGCCGTCTAATCCACTACACAGGGCTCTTTTGCGGTAGTCCACCAATCATTTAAGGACTAGGATTACGGCATTGCTTTAGGAAAAAAAGCCGAGGATTAATTCTCAGCGGATTTGTTTGGGGGTGCTAGATGAGCGAGAAAACCTATGACGCCTCAAACATCACTGTTCTTGAAGGCTTGGACGCGGTTCGTAAGCGCCCCGGAATGTACATCGGTTCGACCGGTGAACGCGGGCTTCACCACTTGGTTTATGAGGTCGTCGACAACTCGGTGGATGAGGCGTTAGCTGGCTATTGCACAGACATCAACATAACTCTCATGCCGGATGGATCACTGCAATGCGTTGATAACGGCCGCGGAATTCCAGTCGACATGCACCCAGTTGAAAAAAAACCAGCCCTAGAAGTTGTTTTAACAGTTTTGCACGCCGGCGGAAAATTTGGCGACGGCGGATATTCAGTTTCTGGAGGTCTGCATGGGGTTGGTATCTCGGTTGTTAATGCGCTCAGCACAGATCTTGCAGTCGAAGTTAAACGAGACGGCTTTCATTGGTATCAAGAATATAAATTAGGGGTCCCACAAGCGCCAGTTCGAAAAGGAGAAGTAACAACGGATCATGGAACAACTGTAACTTTCTGGCCATCGAAAGAAATTTTTGAAACCACAGATTTTTCATTTGAAGTATTGTCAACACGTTTCCGCGAAATGGCATTCCTAAATAAAGGTCTGATTTTAACCCTCACAGATTTACGTCCAGGCCATGTTGATGAAAAGGGCGAACCGCTGCATGTCCGCTACCACTACGAGGGTGGCATCATTGATTTTGTTAAGCATTTAAATCAAACTAAAGGTGAGACCCATAAATCAATAATCTCTTTTGTAGCCGAAGAGAATAAACACAAAATGAGTTTAGAAATTGCTATGCAATGGAATGCCGGCTTTACCGAATCTGTTTACACCTTCGCAAACACAATCCACACCCACGAAGGTGGAGCACACGAAGAGGGCTTCCGTACCGCACTTACATCTGTTGTAAACAAGTTTGGCGAAGAGTGGGGTTTTATTCGCAAGAAGGAAGACCGCTTAACCGGTGAAGATATTCGCGAAGGTCTAACCGCCATCGTTTCCATCAAACTAGCCGAGCCACAATTTGAAGGACAGACAAAGACAAAATTAGGCAACACTGAAGCAAAATCTTTTACTCAGAAGAGCATGAACGATCATTTAACTAGCTGGTTTGAACAGAACCCAAGTGAAGGCAAAGACATTGTTCGCAAGAGCATTGATGCAGCCGCAGCAAGAGTTGCAGCACGTAAAGCTCGAGATTTATCGCGTAACCGCAAAGGATTATTAGAAGGACGTGGAATGCCAGGAAAGTTGGCAGATTGCCAATGGACCGAGCCTGAAAAGTGTGAGCTCTATATCGTCGAAGGTGATTCTGCGGGGGGATCAACAAAAGGCGGAAGAGATTCCAGATATCAAGCAGTTCTACCTATTCGCGGAAAGATTTTGAATGTAGAGAAAGCTCGAATAGATCGGGTTCTACAGAACAATGAAGTCCAATCTTTGATTACAGCGCTCGGCACCGGAATTCATGATGATTTCGATATCGCGAAACTTCGCTACCATAAAATTATTTTGATGGCAGATGCAGATGTGGATGGCCAGCACATCAGAACACTTTTATTAACCCTGCTGTTTAGATTTATGCGACCACTGATCGAAAACGGTTTTGTTTATTTAGCCCAACCACCACTTTATAAACTTAAGTGGGGCGGCAAAGAACCAGTCCAATATGCATTCTCTGATCGTGAACGAGATGGTTTTATCCAAATTGGAATTGATGCAGGCAAGCGTCTACCAAAAGAGGATGGAATCCAAAGATTTAAAGGACTTGGCGAGATGCCAGCAAAGGAACTCTGGGATACAACAATGGACCCAGCGCATCGCGTCTTAATTCAAGTAACACTTGAAGATGCTGCAGCAGCAGATGATTTGTTCTCGGTTTTAATGGGCGAAGATGTAGAACTTCGTCGTAACTTTATTCAGCGCAACGCCAAAGATGTTCGCTTCTTGGATATCTAGGTAAATACAAATGGCTGAAAACATGAATCCAGATAAAACCGCTGCGCATGACCGAATTGAGTCTGTTGATTTACAAGTCGAAATGGCGCGTTCGTATCTAGATTATGCGATGTCAGTAATTGTTGGCCGCGCACTTCCAGATATACGTGATGGCTTAAAGCCGGTTCACCGCAGAGTTCTATATGCAATGTATGACGCTGGTTACCGACCAGATAAGGGTTATTACAAATCATCTCGCATCGTCGGTGATGTTATGGGTAATTATCATCCTCATGGCGATACCGCTATTTACGATGCAGTTGTTCGCCTTGCACAATTTTGGTCACTTCGTTATCCGTTAATTGACGGTAACGGAAACTTTGGTTCGCCAGGAAATGATCCGGCCGCAGCAATGCGTTACACCGAAGCTCGGCTGGCTCCACTCGCGATGGAGATGATGCGAGATATCGATGAAGACACAGTCAATTTCACCCCAAACTATGACGGCAGATCTCAAGAGCCAACAGTTCTTCCAAGCCGATTTCCAAATCTTTTAGTAAACGGCAGCGCTGGTATTGCTGTTGGTATGGCGACAAATATCCCTCCACACAACTTAAACGAAGTTGTTGAAGGTGTTGTCTGGTCATTAGAAAATCCAGGCGCTGAACCAAAAGAGTTGCTTGAGAAACTTCTCACTATTGTTAAAGGCCCAGATTTTCCTACGAAAGCGCTAATTGTTGGACGCCAAGGAATCGAAGATGCATATCGCACCGGCCGTGGATCAATCATTATGCGAGCTGTTGTTGAAGTTGAAGAAATTAATAAGCGCACATGTCTGGTTGTCACGGAGCTTCCTTATCAAGTCAACCCAGATAACCTGGCACTTAAGATTGCTGAACTTGTAAAAGATGGTCGCATTAAAGGGATCGCTGATGTTCGCGATGAAGGTAATGAGCGCCTAGGCCAGAGACTTGTAGTGGTTCTGCGCAACGATGCGATTCCGAAAGTTGTTCTGAATAACCTTTATAAGCACACGCAATTACAAGATTCATTCGGCGCAAATATGTTGGCACTGGTAGATGGCGTTCCTCGAACCCTGCGCATTGATGAATTTATTCGTTATTACATCGAGCACCAAGTGGAAGTTATTGTTCGCAGAACAAAATATAGATTGCACGAACGCGAGAAACGCGCACACATTCTTCGTGGATATTTGAAAGCTCTAGATGCACTCGATGCTGTTATCGCACTGATTCGCGCATCACGAACGCCAGAAGAAGCCCGCACTGGATTGATGAAACTTCTAGATGTCGACGAGATTCAAGCCAATGCAATTTTGGATATGCAGCTCCGCCGAATTGCAGCTCTAGAACGACAGAAAATCAATGATGAATATGAAGGTTTGATGGCGGAAATCATCGAACTTAACAGCATTCTTGCTTCGGAAGCGAAGCAGCGCGAAATAATCAAAACCGAATTACAAGAGTTAACCGCAAAGTATGGAAACGAGCGACGCACTCAAATTATTGCTGGAGATTCAGATTTATCAGTAGAGGATCTAATTCCAGATCAGAGCGTTGTTGTAACAATTACTAAAACTGGATATTCCAAGCGCACAAAAGCTGATTTATATCGCTCGCAACGTCGCGGTGGTAAAGGAGTTAAGGGCGCTGCCCTTAAGCAAGATGATTTAGTAGAACATTTCTTTGTAGCTTCAACTCATGATTGGTTGTTGTTCTTTACAAACAAAGGTCGGATTTACCGAGCAAAAGTTCACGAATTGCCAGATGCCGGGCGTGATGCCAGAGGCCAACATGTTGCAAATCTTTTAGCTTTCAAACCAGATGAAACAATTGCCCAAGTTATTGCGATATCTGATTACACGTCACATCCATTCTTGGCCATCGCGACACGTGGCGGTATTGTTAAGAAATCTCCGTTGACAGAATATGACTCACCACGCGCAGGTGGATTGATCGCAATAAATCTTAAAGAGAGCGATGAATTAGTTTCAGCAGCACTGGTCAGCGAGAAAGACGAAATCCTTCTTGTATCAGAGAATGGAATGTCGCTGCGATTTGGTGCAAATGAAGAATCAATTCGGTCAATGGGTCGATCAACTAGCGGAGTAATTGGAATGAAGTTCCGCGGGAAAGATCAACTACTAACAATGGCGGCAATTACAGATATCTCTTCACCTAAATTTGTTTTGACAGCAACTGATGGCGGATATGCAAAGCGCACACCACTTGACGAATACCGACCACAAGGTCGCGGCGGGCTTGGCGTGAAAGCTGCGAAGATTGATGAAGATTCTCGTGGTGTTTTAGTTGGCGCAATGATTGTTGAAGCGAGTGATGAGATTCTTGCTATTACATCTGGCGGGGTTGTAATCAGAACTGCTTGTGCTGAAATCCGTGAAACCAGTCGCGATACCCTCGGAGTTAGATTGGTAAATCTTGACGAAGGTATTTCAGTGGTATCGATTACGCAGGTTAAAGAGTAAAAACTCCTCGCTTTTGGCTGGTGCCTTAAAGTCGGGTAGCCTTCACCAGTTAACTCCTCGCGTTTTGGGCCTTTAGCTCAGCTTGGTTAGAGCGCTTCCCTGATAAGGAAGAGGTCAGTGGTTCAAGTCCACTAAGGCCCACCAATCGCGTGTATTAATATGTTTTACAGATTTAATAAGTGAGCAATCATTAGATAAGGTTGCGCCACTTACTCGCTTAACGCGGGGACCTAGCTCAATTGGTAGAGCACCGCCTTTGCAAGGCGGGGGTTAGGGGTTCGATTCCCCTGGTCTCCACAAATTGGTCTCCACAAATTTATTTAACCTTAATTATAAAAAGCCATCGAAAGGGCAAAGATGTCAACAGCAACTCTTCACACAAGCATGGGCGATATCAAGATCGATCTTTTTCCAGATCACGCACCAAAAACAGTTGCAAACTTTGTTGAGCTTGCAACCGGTAAGCGCGAATGGGTTGACCCAATTACTGGTGAGAAAACTTCAAAGAATCTTTATGACGGAACTGTGTTTCATCGTGTAATTGCAAACTTTATGATTCAAGGCGGAGACCCTTTAGGTAACGGAACTGGTGGACCGGGTTACCAATTCGCTGATGAATTTCATGGAGACCTCGCTTTTGATCGCCCATACATTCTTGCAATGGCAAACGCCGGCCCAGGAACAAATGGTTCACAATTTTTCATAACTGTCGCCGAGACTGCTTGGTTAAATCGCAAGCACACAATTTTTGGCGAAGTAACAGATGAAGCGTCAAAGAAGGTTGTCGACGCTATTGGTTCTGTAAAAACTGGCGGTCAAGATCGCCCAGTTCAAGCTGTAAAAATAAACACCGTAACAATCTCAGAGTAAACCTATGAACCAGAAGCAATCTCTCACAGCGAGTTTGATTGTAGTAATCACGGGCACCTTTTTGATTACTGAATTTGTATTTCCGGATTTACAAGGCCAGTTTGCTTTAATCCATGGCGGAAATTACGCGAATGGGTTCTTCTCTGGCGTATATACCGGAGATTGGTATCGCCTGCTAACTGTTGCACTTACACATGCTGGCTGGCTGCACTTAATATTTAATATGTTGGCCCTGTATTCATTGGGAATTCCAGTAGAAGCCTTTGTTGGGAAATTCCGATTCGCAATCATCTTTTTTGGCTCATTATTGGCCGCCTCAGCAACGTCAATTTATTTTGGTCCAGAGAACATTTATGCAGTTGGCGCATCAGGTGCAATTTATGGCCTCTTTGGTGCGCTCTTTGCAATAGGTAAAAAAGCTGGAGCTAATTATCAGAATATAGCCGGCATCCTTTTAATCAACCTACTAATGACTTTTACAATTCCTGGCATTGATTGGCGCGCACATGTTGGTGGCCTAATAGCAGGTGTTGTTATTACCTACCCTTTAATATTTCGCAGGAGAACTTGAGCAACATCTAGAACTCCGATATCTGATTCGCGAGCAGTCATTCCATCACTGACCATAATCCGACAGAATGGACAGGCGACGGCAACTTCTTTGACTTGAGTTGCAATTGCTTCATCTACTCGATTTAAATTAATTCTGGTTCCAATTGTTTCTTCCATCCACATACGGCCACCACCAGCGCCACAACAGAAAGATCGCTCTTGATTACGTGGCATCTCGGTAACTTCAACACCGGTTGACTCGAGGAGTTCACGAGGTGGTTGATAAATTTGATTGTGCCTGCCTAAGTAACAAGGGTCGTGATAGGTAAGTGTCGCATCACTCTTATGTGGTGAAGTCTTTAACTTCCCCTCTTTAATTAATTGATTTAATAATTGCGTGTGATGAACCATTTGTAATTCAAAACCCTGTTGCTTGTAATCTCGGCCAATTGTCGTAAAGCAATGGGGACAAGTAACTACAACCTTCTTAACGCCTCGAGTGCCAAAGGTTTGTTGCAGAGTTTCAATATTTTCGCGCGAAAGTATTTGATATAAAAATTCATTTCCAGAACGGCGGGCAGGGTCTCCGGTGCAAGTTTCACGTTGGCCCAATACGCCGAATGTTGTGCCTGACATATATAGAAGTTCAGCAACAGCTTTTGTCGTTTTCTTCGCACGCTCTTCATATGCGCCCGCGCATCCAACCCAGAATAAATACTCAACATCTTCCGGTATTTCACTCTCGATAACGGTTACGGGGAAATCACATTCAGCAATCCAAGCGTTGCGATCTGTCCGGTTTGCTCCCCATGGATTACCGGTTTTCTCAAGATTTCTAAAGGTTCCACCAAGTTCGGATGGAAATTCGGATTCGACGAGAACCTGGAAACGTCGCATATTTACGATGTGATCAATGTGCTCGATATCTACAGGGCACTCTTCTACGCATGCGCCACAGGTTGTGCAGGACCAGAGAACTTCAGGGGAAATAGTATTTCCAACAATCTTCTCATCAGAGGAAACATTTGAAAGTGCATGATCGCGCATCGCCATAATTAACAACTTTGGTGAGAGCGGTTTATCGGTATGCCAAGCTGGACACTGTGATTGGCAGCGGCCGCACTCAGTGCAACTTGCCATATCAAGCAGGCCTTTCCAAGAAATATCTGCGCTCTTGCCAATACCAAAGACATCATCTTCTTTAGGATTTTCAAAGTCGATTGGCTTACCATGTGAAATCATTTCTGGTAATTCACCAAGTGCTGGTCTGGAATCTAGATTTCGTTTAAAGAAGATATTGAATGGCGCTAAGAAGCGGTGCCAAGCAACGCCCATGGTCAAGTCATTTGAAATTACAACAAACCATAAAACTGAAACAAAAATCTTTATTGCAGCAACAATTTGAACAGCTGCACCATCCACATAATATTGATGTTCTAGATAATCTAAAGTAATTACACAAACTACAACTGCCAAAATAGTTGCTTCAACGTAATATGCTTTTAAGGATCTCGAACCTAGAAATCTTGAGGTACGGCTCTTGTGGAAAAATTTTGTGGCTAATCTAATTCCAATTAAGGCAACAATTCCTACCGCCGTTGTCCAAGCAACTGCTAAAACAAAATAACGATAAAGCGTCCAAGTTCCGATAAATGGGATTACAAAAGCCGGATCGATTATTTGACCATATGCAGTGATAAGAGTTCCAAGTAGTGAAACGAAACCGATCATGACAAACCAATGTGCGATTGCAGATCCGGTGAAACGAGACATTCTTGTGTGCAACAAAATTTCTTTAGCCATCGCCTTTGCGCGTGCACCCTTATTTAAGAACCGTGCTGGCTCGCTCTGCCCCGCAGAAATCCTCCGATACATCTCGCGCCCCTTAAGAAGGAAGCTCCCAAGGCCAAAGGCGGTAAAGAGGTAAAGGGCGATCGCTACGTAATTCATTGCAGGGTTCATGTGAGAAGGCTAGAGCCCACCCCTCGAAGAGCGGGGAATATCCCGGCCAATCCAGGCGTTCCCTGGGTAACTCAACTTGAGCCAGTTCGACTCAATCTTTTGACATCGGGCGGCTCAAGGGCGAGAATTCGACCATAGCCGGTCAAAAACAGGCTGAGAGATAAGAAAGATAAGAAAAAGGAGCAATAAAAATGGCTAGAGCAGTTGGAATCGACTTAGGAACTACAAACAGTTGCGTATCTGTATTAGAAGGTGGCGAGCCATCTGTAATTACAAACGCGGAAGGCGCTCGGACAACCCCATCGATCGTTGCCTTCGCCAAAAATGGCGAGGTCCTTGTCGGTGAAGTTGCGAAACGTCAATCAGTTACAAACGTTGAACGAACCATCCGTTCAGTAAAGCGCCACATGGGCACAAGCTGGAACATGGATATTGATGGCAAGAAATATACGCCACAAGAAATCAGCGCTCGCATCTTGATGAAGTTAAAGCGGGATGCTGAAAGTTTTCTTGGTGACACAGTTACAGATGCGGTTATTACTGTGCCTGCGTACTTCAATGATGCACAGCGTCAAGCAACAAAAGAAGCTGGCGAAATTGCCGGTTTAAACGTTCTACGCATTGTTAACGAGCCAACCGCTGCAGCACTTGCATACGGTTTGGATAAAGGCGATGCCGAACAGACAATTTTAGTATTCGACCTCGGTGGTGGAACATTTGACGTTTCACTTCTAGAAATCGGCGACGGCGTTGTCGAAGTTAAAGCTACTAACGGAGATAACAATCTCGGTGGCGATGACTGGGATCAAGCTCTTGTTGATAATTTGGTTAAAACATTTGCCACGAAGACTGGCATTGATTTAACAAAAGACAAGATGGCGATGCAACGTGTTCGTGAAGCTGCTGAAAAGGCAAAGATTGAATTATCTTCATCACAACAGACTTCAATCAATCTTCCTTACATCACAGTTGATGCTGAGAAGAATCCACTTTTCTTAGATGAAACAATTACTCGCGCTCAATTCCAAGGCATGACTGCAGATTTACTTGAACGCTGCAAGAAGCCATTCCAATCAGTTCTAAAGGATGCCGGAATTCCAATTGCGGATATTGATCACGTAGTTCTTGTAGGCGGTTCAACTCGTATGCCTGCTGTTGTCGATCTAGTCCGTGATTTAACTGGCGGGAAAGAACCAAATAAGGGCGTTAACCCAGATGAAGTTGTTGCAGTAGGTGCTGCGCTTCAGGCTGGTGTTCTAAAGGGTGAAGTAAAGGATGTTCTGCTTCTAGATGTAACTCCACTTTCACTTGGTATCGAAACCAAGGGTGGCGTTATGACTAAGTTGATTGAACGCAATACAACAATCCCAACCAAGCGTTCTGAAATCTTTACTACTGCTGATGACAATCAACCAGCAGTTCAAATCCAGGCCTTCCAAGGCGAGCGTGAAATGGCTGCTTATAACAAGCGCCTTGGAATGTTCGAACTCACTGGAATTGCACCAGCACCAAGAGGTGTGCCACAAGTTGAAGTTACCTTCGATATCGATGCGAACGGAATCGTTCATGTATCTGCAAAAGATCTAGGTACCGGTAAAGAACAGTCAATGACAATCACTGGCGGTTCTGCTCTTTCTAAGGAAGAGATTGATCGCATGATGAAGGATGCCGAAGCGCATGCTGATGAAGATAAGCAACGTCGCGAAGAAGCTGAAGTTCGCAACACTGGTGACTCACTTGTTTATCAAACTGAAAAGTTCTTGAAGGATAACGCCGAAAAATTCACCGAAGGTGAAAATGCTGAAAAGCGCGGCGAAGTTGAAACTGCTGTAGCAGATCTAAAGAAAGCGCTTGAAGGCACAGATCTTCCAGCAATTAAATCTGCAACTGAAAAAGTCAACGAACTTTCCCAACAACTAGGCGCAGCACTTTATGCAGCAAACGCCGCATCTACAGAAGCACCACAAGCCGATGATGGTGTTGAAGATGCAGAGATTGTTGAAGAAAGTAAGTGACATCCGAATCTGAAAACACCGCGCCAGAGAGTTCTGACAAAGAACTCTCTGATGCAGTAGATGAAGCGCTTGCCGAAGTCGAAGTAGATGAAGTTGCAGTTTTAACTTCAGATCTACAACGAATTCAAGCTGAGTATTCAAATTACCGAAAGCGAGTTGATCGCGATCGCATAACCGCAAATGAAATTACAACTGCGATTGTGTTGTCAGAGTTTCTTCCCGTTCTTGATGATATTTCAAGAGCAGAAGAGCATGGTGAACTTACTGGTGGGTTTAAAGCCGTTGCTGATCAACTGCAGACAATCACAACTAAGCTTGGACTCACTAAATTCTCGGATATTGATGTGCCATTTGACCCAAACATCCATGAGGCGCTGATGCATTCGACTTCTCCAGATGTCACCGAAACTTCAGTGACCCAGGTTCTTCAACCAGGTTTCAAATTTAAAGATCGGGTAATTCGTCCAGCGCGAGTTGCAGTCACAGATCCAGAAAACTAATTAGGAAAACTTAAATGGCAGCCAAGGATTTATACGAGAAGGATTTGTATTCAATCCTTGGCGTCAAGAAGAGCGATGATGCGGCTGCGGTAAAAAAGCAGTATCGCAAGCTTGCTAGAGAGCTGCATCCAGATAAGACAAAGGGCGATAAGAAGCTCGAGGAGAAATTCAAATCAGTCTCTGAAGCGTATGAAGTTTTATCTGACGATAAAAAGCGCGCTGAATACGATGAAATGCGTGAAGCTTTTAAAGGTGGGCGTATCCCGCAAGGCGGTGGAAATTTTGGTGGTGGATTCCAAGGCGCAGACTTCTCCGATTTATTCCGCGGCGGGTCACAAGATATTTTCGGAACAATTTTTGGTGCTGGTCACGGACCACGCCGCGGACAAGATTTAGCAGCAACCACAACGATTTCATTTAGAGATTCAATTTATGGAACAGAATTAGATCTAAAGCTTGCACCTCAAGGCGGTAAGGCAAATTCAGTAACCACGAGAATTCCTGGTGGAATTAATGACGGTGCAAAAATTAAATTAAAGGGGCGTGGTGGCAAAGGGCCAGCAGGTCCAGGTGATTTATTTGTAACTGTAAATGTTGTGAAGCATCCAGTGTTTTTAAGAAACGAATCCAATTTATTGATGACGCTTCCAGTTACCTTTACCGAAGCTGCGCTTGGCGCTGATATAAAAGTTCCGACTCTCGATGGCGACGAAGTAACAGTTCGTATCGCTCCAGGCACGCCGAATGGTCGAACTCTGCGGATTAAATCTCGTGGTGTAAAAACGGCGCGAGGTACTGGCGATTTATTGATTACAATTGAAATTCAAGTTCCGCAACGCGTCGACGGCAAAGCAAAAGAAGCACTTGAAGCTTTCGCAAAAGCCACGGAAGAATTCAATCCGCGGGCTGATTTAGCACAGAGAGCGAGGGCGTAGTCATGAGCAACGAAGAACATTCAGATGATGAGGCCGTATATGTAATTTCAATTGCATCACAACTTTCTGGAATGCACCCACAAACTTTGCGGCAATACGATCGCATGGGTTTAGTTTCACCAGGTCGCGCATCAGGTCGAGGCCGTAGATATTCTTTGCTCGATATAGCATCACTGCGAAATATTCAGCGCCTTGTTGGTGAAGGAATAAACCTTGCAGGAATAAAACGCATTATGGAATTGGAATCCGCTGTGGCATCAATGGCTTTGGAAGTTGCAAAGTTACGCACCGAAGTTGATGCTTTAATTGAAGCTAATCCACCAAAATCTTTGGTGCGAAAAGGTAAGCAAACAATCGTGGTTTATAAGGAAGAGGGCTAAGGTTCACGCATGAATTCACGCGATAAATTAAGAGAAGAAATTTTAAATAAGGCTGTAGTTCATGGCAAAGTTATTTTATCTTCAGGTAAAGAAGCCAACTACTACGTCGATCTTCGTCGCGTAACTCTTGATTCAGTAGCAGCACCTCTAGTTGGTGAAGTAATGCTTGAATTAACTAAGGATTTGGAATTCGATGCAGTAGGCGGTTTAACTCTTGGTGCCGATCCAGTTGCAACAGCAATGATGCATGTTGCAGCAAGCAAAGGTCGCTACCTAGATTCTTTTGTAGTCCGCAAAGCTGAAAAAGCACACGGGCTACAGCGTCGAATCGAAGGACCTGATGTTAAAGGCCGCCGCGTTCTTGCGGTTGAAGATACATCCACGACAGGTGGATCAGTTATGACTGCAGTCGAAGCACTTAAAGAGGCGGGCGCAATTGTTGTTGGTATTGCAGTTATTGTCGAACGCGGCGCTGCTCCACTTATTGCAGAAAATGGTTTGAAGTACTTAGCAGCCTACCAACTTACAGATTTAGGGCTCTAGCCTTTTCTCTCTTTACGTTCTTTATAGATTCCACTGAAAAGCGGCAAGAGTGAGATCAATATAATTAATCCAACAATTGGATATAAATATTGATTTACTGAACCCTTGATTACATCACCAAGTAGATAACCAATTCCGATTGCAACTTGGGTCCAGATAATTGCCCCGATTGCATTCCAAGTTGAAAATAACTTACGGTCCAAATTTGTAACTCCACAGACTGGATTCATCAGGGTGCGGGCAAATGGAACAAAGCGACCGAAAACCAAAGCCTTACGTGGGCCATATTTAATTAACCACTTCTCAGTAGTAGCAACCATTTTTTGGTTAAAGAATCTAGTGTTCGGTCGATCAAAGAACTTTCTGCCAAATTTTTTACCGAACCAATAACCAACTTCGCCACCCGTGATTGCAGCGATTGGTGCCAGAGCAAACAACAATGGAGCCGAAAGTTTGGCATCACCTAAAAGAGCAGCACCTGTCCCAGAGGCAGCAATTCCAGCCAGGAATACAACCTCGCCCCCTGGGAAAACAAGACCAATCAAGAGCCCGGTCTCCATAAAAATAATGGCGAGCACACCAATTAAGCCGAGGCTAGAGACAACCGTGTGGGCATCGAGCAGGTCAGATAAGTTCATCGTGGGGTTAGGTTATCTGGTCGCCTAACCTAACCTAAGCTAAATTGAGCGTAATTATTCTGCAAGATACCTATTTATTTGCATCTGGTAGCGCTTCTATGTGTAATCTTTCGACCTCATGAGTCCAATGACGCACACTTATAGGAGATCTTCGTGGAAAATCTGGTCCAAGTAACTGGCTCCAACCTGACCTATGTATATGTAGTTCTAGGAATTTCATTAGCGGCCCTGGCAATTGCATACGCTCTTCGCGCTCAAGTTTTGGCAGCGAATGAGGGAACCGAGAAAATGCAAGAGATTGCCGCCGCCGTTCAAGAAGGTGCAGCCGCATATCTAAACCGTCAATTTAAAACCCTTTCCTACTTTGTAGGAATTGTTTTCTTCTTACTTTTCGCACTACCTGGAGAATTCGAAATTCGTGTTGGCCGATCAATCTTCTTCTTGCTTGGAGCTCTCTTTTCTGCAGCTGTTGGATACAACGGAATGTGGCTTGCAGTTCGCGCAAATGTTCGTGTTGCTGAAGCAGCAAGACAGAAGTCTGCGGCTAATGCAGTAAAGATTGCTTTCCGCACTGGTGGCGTAGTTGGTATGACCACAGTTGGTTTAGGACTTCTTGGCGCCTCACTTGTTGTTGCAATTTACCGAGAAAATGCTCCAGCAGTTCTTGAAGGTTTCGGTTTCGGCGCAGCAATGCTCGCGATGTTTATGCGCGTTGGTGGCGGAATCTTTACGAAGGCAGCAGATGTCGGAGCTGACCTAGTTGGAAAAGTTGAACAAGGAATTCCGGAAGATGATCCTCGTAACCCAGCAACAATTGCTGACAACGTAGGAGATAACGTTGGCGACTGCGCTGGTATGGCAGCAGACTTATTTGAATCATATGCAGTAACACTTGTTGCAGCGTTGATTCTTGGCAAGGCAGGCTTTGGCGATGCGGGCTTAATTTTCCCTCTTATCGTTCCAGCAATCGGAATCGTTACGGCGATAATCGGTATCTTCATCACCAAACTTCGCACAACAGATAAGTCAGCAATGCAGGCAATTAATCGCTCGTTCTTCTTATCAGCAATAATTTCTGCAGTTCTGGTTGGATTCGCAACATATACATATTTACCATCATCTCTAACCCAAATGTCAGGTCTGACTCCTGAAGCAGCAGCGGTTGATGTAAATCCACGTGTTCTAGCAATTGGCGCGGTTCTTATCGGAATCGTTCTTGCCGCAGCAATTCAATTACTGACTGGTTTCTTCACTGAAGTTGGTAAGCGTCCAGTAAACGATGTTGCAGCTTCATCAAAGACTGGCGCAGCAACTGTAATTCTTGCTGGTATCTCAGTTGGTTTTGAATCAGCAGTTTATTCCGCTCTGTTGATTGCAGCTTCAGTATTCGGTGCATTCTTACTTGGTGGCGGCTCAATTGTTCTTTCACTATTCGCTGTTGCACTTGCCGGAACTGGCCTTCTAACAACCGTAGGCGTAATTGTTGCAATGGATACCTTCGGCCCAATTTCAGATAACGCGCAAGGAATTGCTGAAATGTCTGGCGATGTAAAGGGCGAAGGCGCACAAATTCTTACCTCACTAGATGCAGTTGGTAATACAACAAAGGCGATCACAAAGGGAATTGCAATTGCTACTGCAGTTCTTGCCGCAACAGCGCTCTTCGGTGCATTCACTGACGCAATCAAGGAAGCTGTTCACAAGGCTGTTGGCGATGCCGAGGTTGCACTTCAGTATCAAGGAATTCTTGATGTTGCAGATCCACGCAACTTGGTTGGTTTAATTATCGGCGCAGCAGTTGTATTCATGTTCTCAGGTCTTGCAGTTAACGCAGTTTCAAGAGCAGCTGGAGCAGTTGTTCATGAAGTTCGCGAACAATTTAGATTGCACCCAGGAATCATGAAGGGTACTGAAAAGCCAGAGTACGGTCGTGTTGTTGATATTTGCACACGCGATTCACTACGCGAATTAGTAACTCCAGGGTTGCTTGCAGTAATGGCACCAATTGCAGTTGGCTTTGGTCTAGGCGTTGGTGCACTTGGTGCATATCTTGCTGGCGCAATCGGAACCGGAACTTTGATGGCGGTATTCCTATCTAACTCTGGTGGCGCATGGGATAACGCTAAGAAGATGGTTGAAGATGGAAACCATGGCGGTAAAGGATCTGACGCACATCACGCAACAATCGTTGGTGACACTGTCGGAGATCCATTTAAAGATACTGCTGGTCCTGCAATTAACCCATTAATCAAGGTTATGAACCTTGTTGGTCTCCTTGTGACTCCAGCAATTGTTGGGTTTGCGCTCGGTGATAACACCGACTACTCAATGGTTATTGCCTTGGTTGCAACCTTGATAATTGTTTATGCATTGATTCGCAATCGTCGCGCATCAACTAGCATTAAATAAAATCGATTAACTACGCACCACAAGAGTTAGGAACTTCCCCCGAAGATCATGGGTATAAAACTTGTAATCGTGGAATCTCCCGCGAAGGCGCGCAAAATTGGCGGCTTCCTGGGAGATGACTACGTCGTTGAAGCATCAGTTGGGCACATCCGTGATCTGCCACAACGCGCTGCTGACATTCCTAAGGAATACAAGAAGATTGCTTGGGCCAAAGAGGGCGTAAATATTGAAGAGGGCTTTGAGCCGCTTTATGTAATTAACCCAGATAAGAAAGCCAAAGTATCTGAGCTTAAAGCGCTTATGAAAGACGCCGATGAGCTAATTCTGGCAACGGACGAGGACCGCGAGGGCGAAGCAATTGCTTGGCATTTAATTGAAGTTCTGCGCCCAAAAATCCCGATTCGCCGAATGGTTTTTCATGAAATTACAAAAGAGGCAATTAAAAAAGCTGCAAATGAAACTCGTGATTTAGATTATCGATTGGTGGATGCGCAAGAAACCCGTCGAGTTCTAGATCGACTTTATGGCTATCGACTTTCTCCGGTTTTATGGAAGAAAGTAATGCCAAGAATTTCTGCCGGCCGTGTGCAATCTGTTGCAACAAGATTGATTGTCGAACGCGAACGCGAACGCATGGCTTTTATTTCATCTAAATGGTGGGATTTAACTGCGCAATGTGAAGCCGGGTTTAATGCAAGATTGCTTTCTCTTGATGGTAAACGAGTTGCTGCGACAAATGATTTCGATGCAAACGGTGGCTTAAAAGAGAAGTCGGTAGCAAACATTTTGCTATTGGATGAAGCAGGAGCGAATGAATTAGTTCAGAGCCTTTCCGGGAAAGCTCTTACAGTTAAGTCAACGGAAGAATCGCCTAGAACTGAACGACCAAAGGCACCATTTACGACATCAACCATGCAACAGGATGCGGGATCAAGACTTGGCTGGGGCGCACAGCTAACGATGCGAGTAGCGCAACGGTTATACGAAAATGGTTACATCACATATATGAGAACCGATTCAGTGACTCTTTCGCAGAGCGCAATCGAATCTGCAAGAAGTTCGGCTAAATCTTTATACGGTGCTGATTACATTCCAGCGACACCTCGGGTCTATGAAGGTAAGTCAAAGAATGCACAAGAAGCACACGAAGCGATTAGGCCAGCAGGAGAAACCTTTAGAACCCCTGGTGAATTAGCGCCAGAATTATCACGAGATGAATTCTCGCTCTACGATTTAATTTGGAAGCGCACCATTGCATCACAAATGTCAGATGCTAAAAAAATGCAGATGCGAGTCGACTTTGATGTTGAGACAAAAACTGGCGGCGCTGCGTTTTTCAGAGCGAATGGTTCTGTTGTTACCTTCCCAGGATTTTTGGCAGCATATGAAGAGATTGTCGAAGATAAATCAGGTGATGACGAGAGCGCCGAAAGCGATAAGAGATTGCCAGCAATGGCTGTCGGAGATTCAATCAAGGTTTCAAATTACATCTGCGAAGGTCACGAAACTAAGCCACCTGCTAGATATACCGAACCAACATTAGTTAAAAAACTTGAAGAACTTGGCATTGGCCGACCATCTACCTTCGCATCAATCATGAGCACAATTCAAGATCGTGGTTATGTTGCAAAACGCGGTCGCGCACTTGTTCCAACCTTTCTTGCATTCTCGGTCACTGGATTACTTGAGCAACACTTTGGAAAATTAGTTGATTACGAATTCACTGCCTCGATGGAAGAAGATTTAGATCGAATTGCAAATGGTGAAGAGGATCGAATTACTTGGCTCACCAAGTTCTTCTTTGGCACCGAGGGAAATCCTGGCCTAGAAGCACTTGCTGCTGACTTGGGTGCAATCGATGCACAACAAATCAACACAATGAAAATGGGCGAAGATATTGAAATTCGCGTCGGTCGATATGGCGCATATATTCAAAAAGGAATTGGCGATGATCGTAAGTTTGCGAACATCCCAGAGACCATGGCACCAGATGAACTCACACTTCAAGTTGCAATAGATTTATTGGCTCAACCATCCGGCGAACGCGAACTTGGCATTCATCCAGAAACCAACCTGCCGCTATTAGCTAAGTCTGGAAGATTCGGCCCATATGTAACTGAAGTTTTTCCAGAGCCAGAAATGGTTGTTGATAAGAAGACCGGCGAGCTTAAGAAACCACGCAAGAAGAAAGATGCACCAAAGCCAAAGACCGCTTCACTTCTTTCAACAATGTCTCTAGATACGATAACAATTGATGACGCTCTGAAATTGATGTCACTGCCAAGAACTCTTGGCGATTATGAAGAGGTTCCAATTACTGTTCAAAATGGTCGCTATGGCCCTTACATGACTCACGGAACAGATTCTCGAACCCTGACTTCAGAAGATCAGTTATTTGCAATTACTTTAGATGAAGCAATAGAACTTTATAAACAACCTAAGGTCCGTCGTCGCGGTGTTGCAAAACCACCACTTAAAGATTTGGGAATCGATCCTGCAAGCCAAAAACCTGTTCTTGTAAAAGATGGTCGTTTTGGAATCTACATAACCGATGGCGAAACAAATGCAACACTTCGTCGCGGCGATAATGTTGAGTTCTTAACTCTAGAACGCGGACTTGAATTATTAGCAGGACGTCGCGCCTGGGAAATTGAAAATGGCGGAGCTAGCCGGGTTAAGAAGAGCAGTAAGCGCGCAAAGAAAGCAGCGCCATCTCTTACAAGGAACACAGTAAAAGCCACAGGTAAGGCTAAAAGTAAGAAAAAAGCGGCTACAGGCAAGGGTAAAGCCGCTACTACTTCGGCATAAGTAGGCTTAGCTCATGCCTAATTCACTTCCATATCCTGGCGCACCCGCGGGAACCGAGAGTAGAAGTGTTTTATCGATACCTGCATTTAGAAAATTATGGAATTCGATGGCCTTCTCTTCTTTCGGAGACTGGCTTGGTCTGCTTGCAACAACGGCTATGGCGCTGGAACTTTCGGATGGCGATTATTCAAAGGCTAACTTCGCAATCGCAGGTGTGTTCATTGTTCGTCTTTTGCCAGCCGTAATACTGGGTCCAATTGCAGGAGTCTTTGCGGATCGATTCGATCGCAGACGGCTAATGATCTTTTGTGACATCTTCAGATTTGCACTCTATCTTTCAATTCCTATAGTCGGTAATTACTTCTGGTTATACACCGCAACAATTTTGGTCGAATGCTTCACGCTCTTTTGGTCGCCAGCAAAAGAAGCAACAGTTCCAAATATGGTGCCAAAAAATAAGTTAGAGAGTGCTAATCAAGTTTCGCTGCTGGCGGCATATGGCACAGCACCTATTGCCGCAATTGTCTTCTCGCTGCTCGCTTTAGTCTCACTCGGAACTACAAGTATCTTGCCCGCCGAGTATTCATCAACCGCAGATTTGGCGCTGTATATAAATGCAATATCTTTTCTTTACACCGCATGGATTGTTTATCAATTAAAAGAAATTCCAAAGGGGCCGGCGGGAAGCACAGCGACAAATGAAAATATCGGGAAAGCTTTATTTGAAGGATTTAAATTTGTAAGTGGCTCAAAGTTAATTCGCGGCCTTATCTTTGGAATGCTTGGTGCATTCTTCGCTGCGGGCGCAGTCATCGGTTTAGCCAGAACATTTGTTGGGGATCTGAATGCTGGAGATGCTGCCTACGGAATTCTCTTTGGTGCGGTATTTACCGGTTTAGCACTTGGAATCTGGCTGGGGCCAAAGGTTTTTGCTCAGTTCTCTCGTAGAAGAATTTTTGGTGCAACACTAACAGTTTCATCTTCGTTTTTAATTCTTTTATCGCTAGTGACAAACCTAGTTCTTGCAATTTTAATTACGGTTCTACTCGGAGCATTTGCCGGAATTTCTTGGGTAACTGGTTTCACAATGCTTGGACTTGAAGTCGCTGATGAAGTTCGCGGCCGAACCTTTGCCTTCGTCCAATCCTTAATCCGAGTCTCACTTGTTCTTGTTCTAGCTATTGCGCCTTTAGTTGCTGCAGCAATTGGACGCCATACCTATACTTTTGAAAACTTTGAAGTTACCTACAACGGTGCTGCATTCACAATGTTTGGTGCCGGAATTATTGGGGTAGTTGTTGGAGTTATCTCTTATCGCACAATGCGCGATCGACCAACAGTCTCGCTCTGGTCAGATATTGTCGCAGCAAGCCGGGGCGAACTTGGTGGAATCACCGGCACTACACATAACGGAATCTTTATCTCATTTGAAGGTGGCGAAGGTTCTGGAAAATCCACACAAACTCAATTATTAAAAGAGTATTTAGAATCAACCGGTAAAGAAGTTCTACTGACTCGCGAACCAGGCGGGACACCACTTGGAAAGCGCCTGCGCGAAATTCTCCTAGACACTGAAACCGGAAATATTTCTCCAAGAGCTGAAGCTCTCTTATATGCAGCAGATCGCGCAAACCATGTCTACTCATTAATTCAACCAGCACTGAGCTCAGGAAAAGTTGTTATAACCGATCGGTATTTAGATTCATCTGTCGCCTATCAAGGCGCAGGACGAATATTGCAGCCATCTGAAGTAGCGCGAATTTCTCGTTGGGCAACTGACAATCTGGCGCCAACACTGACTGTCGTTATGGACATCCCCGCAGAGTTAGGAATTTCTAGACTACGTTCATTAGATCGATTGGAAGCGGAACCATTAGCTTTTCATGAGCGTATTCGACAAGAGTTTCTTAACATTGCCGGGTCGGATCCAGAGCGATATTTTGTTGTTGATGCGACTCAAGATAAAGCGAGCATCCATGAACAAATCATTGAACGCGTTCTGAGTTTGCCACAATTGAAGGAGAGCTCAGCCGAGAAGAAGCGATTTAGAAAATAGTGAGCGCTACTTCAGTTTTTGATAATTTAATTGACCAAGAACACGTTATTTCAATCTTACAAGAAGCGGTTTCAGCAGCTTCTGATTTAACAAATCAATCACAAGAGATGACTCATGCCTGGCTCTTTACTGGCCCACCCGGATCTGGTCGAAGCAATGCTGCACTCGCATTTGCTGCCGCATTAATCTGTAGAAATGGTGGTTGCAATGATTGCACTGATTGCAAAACCGCCACAACCGGAAGCCACGCAGATGTTGAATTGATAAAAACCGAAGGACTTTCTATCAAGATCGATGAGGTGCGCGATTTAATTAGTCGAGCCTCTTGGAGCCCCGCTGTTGGTAATTATCGTGTTGTGGTTATAGAAGATGCGGATCGCCTTACTGAATCTGCAGCTAGCGCGCTATTAAAAGCGATTGAAGAGCCAGGCCTTAGAACTGTTTGGTTGCTCTGCGCACCAAGCTCTACAGATGTTCTGCCAACTATCAAATCTAGAACGCGAAGCTTAGTTCTGCGCACTCCTTCAATCGCGGCGGTCGCAAAGCTATTGGAGAAAGAGAAGTTTTCACCTGCAATGGCGGATTTTGCGGCACGAGTCTCACAAGGACATATCGGCCGAGCTCGACATTTAGCGAAGAGTGAAGAGGCAAGGACCCGGCGGCAAGCAATTCTCAAAATTTCATTAATGATTACAGATATTGCATCTGCATTTAAAGCAGCGCAAGTATTAGTAGAAGCAGCAAAAGCAGAGGCGGAAGAAGAGGCTGAAAGACGCGACGATGCTGAAATTTCAGCACTGAGAGAGGCTTGGGGACAACAAGGTTCAAAATTAACCCAAGGTGGATCAAAAGCAGTTAAAGAGTTAGAGAAAGAACAGAAGTCACGGACAACCCGAATGGTTCGGGATTATCTAGACCGCGCACTCCTTGATATCGCAACGCTCTATCGGGACATACTTTTAATTCAATCTAATTCACCAGACTCAATCATAAATACTGATTTGATTTCTGAAATGAGAAAAATAGCCGAATCAACTGAGGCTGAAGCAACCATGGCAAAATTAGAAGCGATTATGAGCGCGAGAACAAATCTCTCACACAACGCTGCTCCACTACTAACCATCGAAGCACTGATGGTTCTGCTTAAATAATGTCAATAAAATATAGAATAATTTATCTAGCTTTAGGAATAGTTTTTGTATTTGGTATTGTAATTCAGTTAAGTAATAATGATTCTAAAGTTTGGACTATAAAAGATTACAAATCTCAGGGATTAAATTGGCGAGAGTGTTACGACGGTTTTGAATGTTCATCATTTAAAGTCCCAGTCGATTATGAAAAAATCGATAACCAGAACTTTACTCTTAGAGCCTTGCGCCATAGCGCTTTAGATCAAGAGAATAAGTTAGGTTCCATATTGGTAAACCCTGGAGGCCCAGGTGGCTCTGCCATTTTTTATGCCTACAACGCCGAATACATCCTCTCAAGCGAGATTAATCAGAGATATGACATTGTTGGCTTTGATCCGAGAGGTATAAATGAATCGGATGAAATCCGCTGCTTATCTGATGCCGAAGAGGATGTTTTTTTAAATGTAGATGCCAGTGATGGAAGGGCAGCCAGCATTGCGGCATTATCTGCAATTTCTAAAGACTTTGCTGAAAAGTGCGCAAAGGCAGCAGGCTCAAAACTAGGACATTACAGCACGCTAGAGGCAGCAAAAGATATGGAAATTCTTCGAATCTTATTAAATGAGAAGAAGTTAAATTTTCTAGGAAAAAGTTATGGAACATATCTAGGAACTTTGTATGCTGCACTTTACCCAGAATCAGTTGGAAGAATGGTTTTAGATGGAGCGGTATCGCCGAATGTTTCAATGCGTGAACAGCAACTTGCTCAAGCGGTTGCATTTGATAAAGCTCTAAATAATTTCTTAGCAACCCAGAAAAGATTTAAACTTGCAGATATAAAGAAGTTATTATCAGAAGCTGAGACCAATCCGATGAAAAGCTCTGATGGAAGATTTGCTAGCGAATCGATAGCAATTACTGCTATTGCAACGACTTTATATGATTCAGGAGATGGTTGGCGAAACTTAAATAAGATGTTGGTTCAAGCAATTGTAAAACGGAATCCAACCGAAATGTTTAAACAGGCAGATGCTTATAACAACCGAGATTCGGAAGGAAATTACTACAGCAATCAGACAGATGTTTCGATAATTATCAATTGTTTAGATTGGGAAGAACCAAGGACTATTGAAGAAATGGCTTTAGATCGCGGAGCATTTATAAAAGCAGCTCCGATTTTCGGGCCCTATTTATATTTAGCTGCACTTCCATGCAAATACTGGAAGACCAACCCCCAACTTCCACCAGTACCTTTAAAAAATATTGATACGGCACCGGTTTTAGTAATCGGTGTTACAAATGATCCAGCGACTCCTTATGAATGGGCGCAGGACTTGGCGGAAGTATTCACTAACGGAAAGTTATTGACCTTAAATGGTGATGGCCATACCGGCCACAATCAAGGGAATATTTGTATCGACTCGGTGGTGGATTCCTACTTTTTAACGGGGAAAATTGGTTCAAAACCCCTAATTTGTGCCAAAAGTGGTACTTAGCATCATTTGATATACGGCATTATTTCCCCATGCGCCTAGACCATGTCTCATATGTAGCATCACATGACCAACTTGCAGATACTGTGCAACGTCTTGGTTCTCGCTTAGGAAGTACTTTTGTTGACGGTGGGGTTCACCCAAGATTCGGAACTCGTAACTTCACACTTCCATTACAAAATGGTCATTACATCGAAGTTGTTTGTCCACTCGATCATCCAGCTGCAGATTCCTCACCATTTGGAAAAGCGGTTTCAAAGCGCGCTGCTGAAGGCGGAGGTTGGTTAACTTGGGTATTAGCTAGCGATGACATTTCACCTATCGAAACTCGACTTGGTCGTCCTGCAGTTGATGGACACCGCAAGAAGCCCGACGGCAATGATTTATCTTGGAAGCAAATCGGAATCCTAGAACTCTTAAATGACAAACAACTTCCATTCTTTATTCAATGGTTAACACTTTCGCATCCTTCGGCAGATGGAAAAGCTATTTCAAAGATCGTCAAAGTTGAAATTGCCGGAGATGAAAAGACCATCTCAGAGTGGATCGGTTCAGATTTAGAGAAGGCAATTGGAAGCGATATCGAAGTTATTTGGCTTGATCCATCTGAAAATGATGGGGATTCTGGAATTGTTGCAGTTCATCTCGCAACACCATCTGGAGTTGTCAGACTAGATTAAGAGGCTGCAAGTGAGACTTAAAATTGCAGTCCTGATTGCAAAGTTCGCTGCCTTTCTTTCGAAAATAATTCTGCGTAGATCTGGGGAAACAATTTCTGGCCGCGTTCTATTGGCCCTATACCCAAGAGCGATTACGGAGCTTTCTAAGAGTAAGAAGATAATCTGTGTTTCCGGAACAAATGGAAAGACATCAACAACTAAAGCCCTGGTCTCCATCATTTCTAAGCTCGGAACTGTTGCTACAAGCCCATCTGGTTCAAATCTAGAACGTGGAGTAGCCGCAGCACTTATGCAAAAATCAGATTTTGCCGTGCTAGAAGTAGATGAGCTGCACCTATCTCGAGTTATTGAAGAGGCAAAACCAAAGGTAGTTCTGTTACTTAACCTGACCAGGGATCAACTTCATCGGATGCATGAAGTTAAAAGGGTTGCAGATAGATGGGCGAAGAGCGCAAGTGCGGCACCTGAAACTCTTTTTGTAGGCGATGTCGATGATCCATTCGTAGCAGTGGCGCTAAATAGCGCTGCGCAGTCAAAGAGAATTTCTTTTGGTGGTCGCAAGCATCAAGACGGAGCAGTCTGCCCATCATGCGGAAAATATCTGAAGTGGGTGTGGAACAACTATAAATGCCCATGCGGCCTAACAAACTCTAATCCAGATGAAATTTTTGAAGCTGGCAGTGCAGCATTTAGAAATGCAACTATGGCCAATGTGGTTGGAAGACATCTTGGCGCAAAACCAATTGCTATTGTAGAAAAATTATTAGAACGTAGCGTGGATCAAATACATAAAGGTGTTAAGGCAAATATTAGATTAACTAAAAATCCAGCATCATGGACCGAAGCGCTTAAATCTGTAACTGGAGATAATGCAGTTTTAATTGTCAACGCTCGCGAAGTTGATGGAATCGACACTTCTTGGCTCTGGGATATTTCCTTTAGTGGCTTATCCGGGAAGCGAGTCGTAGTTTGCGGCGAACGTGCGCTTGATATTGCTTATAGATTGCATGTTGAAGGTATTGAGGCAGAGATAACTTCAAATTTTAAGGATGCAATAAGTAAATTTGAATCTGGTGCAAGTGTCCAAGTTCTTGCGGCCTACACCGCCTTTCACGAGTTGGTGAACTCATGAGCCAGATAAAAATCGTCAGAATTCATAATGAATTACTTGGAACTTATGGCGATCAAGGCAATGCCGAAGTTTTAGCTTTCCGGGCAAAGTTCCACGGAATTACTGCAAATATTGTTGACGTCACCTATAACGATGACCTTCCAACCAATGGTGACATTTATCTATTAGGTGGCGCCGAAGATGCAGCACAGTTGTTAAGCATTAAGGCACTTCAAAGAGGAGATAATTTAAATATCCTGCATCTGGCTATTGAACGTGGTGCGGTAATACTTGCGGTTTGTGCTGGCTTTCAAATTATTGGAAATAAGTTTTTTGCAAATGGGCAGGAAGTTGATGGTCTGGGGCTATTAGATGTAATAAGTGTTCCTGGTGATAAACGCCTTGTTGGTGATATTAAAACGACTTCAAGCGTTCTGGGTTTTGAATTAACTGGATTCGAAAATCATATGGGGTGCACAATATTGGGCCCAACCGCGCAAGCTTTTGGAAAAGTGATTACCGGGCATGGCAATGGTGATAGTAAATATGATGGCGCGGTAAACGGAAATATCTTCGGCACATACATGCATGGCCCAATACTTGCTCGTAATCCTGAATTTGCAGATTTACTTTTGACGCGTGCAACAGGCCGCAAATACGCACAAATTACTGATCCACTAGCTTTGAAATATGCAACGTGGCGTCGCAAGGTAATTTAGTAGGTTACAATTAGCCAGTTGTTGCAACCGCAGCACTCCCCATAGAACCCTCTGATAAGAATCAAGGTTCACTTGCGAGTCTTAATCTTTGGCACCACGAGACACGCTTGATGTCTCGATTGGTATTTTTATGTCATTTAAAGATTTAGGTATTGCTCCTGCGCTCGTAGAAGCCCTGGATGCACAAGGAATCACTTCACCATTTCCAATTCAAAGCGCAACACTTCCTGATGCAATTAAAGGTCGCGATGTTCTAGGTCGCGGGCAGACTGGCTCTGGAAAAACTCTAGCTTTTGGTCTTGCAATGCTTACTCGCCTTGAAGGCCGCACAGCAAAGCCACATCGCCCACTTGGTTTGATACTTTCACCAACTCGCGAACTCGCAGTTCAAATTTCAGATGTTGTCGGACCACTTTCTCGCAAAGTCGGACTAAGCACCCAAGTTATTGCAGGCGGCCTTTCATATGTTGGCCAAATTAAGGCGCTACGTTCTGGCGTAACAATTCTTGTTGCAACCCCAGGGCGCTTGATTGATTTAATTGAGAAGAAGCATGTAGTTCTGGATGATGTTGCAATCACAGTTTTAGATGAAGCCGATCAAATGGCTGATATGGGCTTCCTTCCAGTTGTAAAAGATATTTTAGGTCAGACCAAAGATGATGGACAGAGACTTCTCTTCTCAGCAACACTTGATCGCGATGTTGATTCACTTGTAAAGCGTTTCCTAAAAGATCCAATCACACATTCACTTGAGAATGAGAAATCACGCGCGGCAGATATGTTGCACCACGTTTTGATTATGGATCAAGGCCATAAGGATTTAGTAGCAACGCAGATTGCCGCCCGCGAGGGTCGCACAATTTTCTTCGTTCGGACAAAGCATGGGGCAGATAAACTTGCCGAAAAGATGCTTCGCTCCGGAGTTCCAGTTGGCGTATTGCATGGCGGAAAGTCCCAAGGCCAACGCACTCGAGTATTAGCGGCTTTCAAAGATGGTCGCGCATCTGCACTTGTAGCAACAGATGTAGCTGCTCGCGGGATTCACGTTGATGATGTCTCGCTAGTTGTTCATGTTGATGCTCCGGCAGATCACAAGGATTATCTACACCGAGCTGGCCGAACTGCGCGCGCTGGTGCAACTGGAGTAGTTGTAACTCTTGCTACCCATAAGCAGAAACGTGGCATCTTTGGAATCACAAACCAAGCCAAAGTTAAATTAAATGAAGTTTATGTTCGCCCTTCTGACCCAGAATTAATTCGCGTTACAGGAGCACAAGAACCATCAGGTATTCCGGTAATTGTTGAGGCGGAAAAACCAGGGCGCAACGATCGTGGAAGTCGTGACCGAGGTGATCGTGGTGGATTCCGTCGCGGACACTCTGGTAATTTTAAAAAGCGTAGTGAAGGTGGCGGACGTGTTGGAGATAGCGAGAGAGAAAAACCTGTTCGCTCATTCCGTGGCGCAACACCAGAGAAGCCAAAGTATGAAGATCGTCCAGCTCGTGCAGAACGCCCGGTAAGTAGGGATCGAAACGATAAATTTGAAAAGCGCGGAAAACCAGAACGCTCTTTTAGAGCTGACCGCCATCCAAAAGCTGAACGTTTTGAAAAATCAGATCGCCCAGCAAAGGCAGATCGCTTTAATTCTCCAAAGCCATCAAAGTTTGATAAATCAGAACGCCCAGTGAAAAAGAGTTATAAATCTGATTCCAGACCTGTAACTTCAACTTGGCGGGCAGATTCAGAGCAGATCGAGCGCACAGAAAAGCGCGAAGATAAACGTCCTGCTTTTAAAAAGGCTTCAGGTCCAAAGAAGTTTGCAAAGAAGGCGCCTGCTAAACGCGCACCGCTTCCTAAAGGAACTTTCAAAAAAGCTGGGCCAAAGAAAAATGTGGGTAAGTCAAAACCAAGAGTTAAGTGATTTTAACTTTTCTACCTTCGTAAAGCTTTGAAACCGCAATTGAAATAATCGTCATGACTGTTCCAAAAATTAGGTAGCCATTTAGAGATCCGGCTTTTGTTGGTGCCAGCCAATCAATTAAAATAGCCCCAACAAGTTGGCCCGCGATGTTTAGAATTGAAAAATTAAGAACTCCTAGATGCTTAATTATGTAGGCCGAAACGGCTACGAAAATTAAACCGGCTGCACCACCCGTGTAAACCCAGAAATTACCTGGCAGCGGTTCGATTGTTGCACCAAGAGCAAAATCTACCGAAAGCGCTATTACAACCACGATAGTTCCACTTACGAAGTTCAACCACGCAGTAGCAAGCGGCCGCTTTCCCACAACATTTACTCGACCATTCATGCCTTGCTGAAAAGATGCAAAAACACCAACAATCAGAGCAAATGTAAGGGGCAGAAATCTAAACTCTGAGTTTGTTAAGTCTGGGAAGACTGCAATTGCTACTGCAATTAAAGTCGCGACTGCACCAAAGATTCTAGGCTTTGTAATTCTCTCTTTTCCACTCGGAGTCATTCCGACTTTATCTACCAAAAGCGAAGAGATGGTCTGACCAGCGACCACGGCGATAGTAAAGAGTGCGACACCAATTTGCGGAACAACAGCGCTTTGAGCCGCAACAAAGAAACCACCAAGGACGCCACCCATGAGTTCCCAAGTAACAAGCTGCTTATTTTTAATTGCTTCGAACACTCTAAATAGCGCTTCGCGTTCCCGCTTAAATCCAAATACTAAAACCGAAACTATGGCTAATCCAGTTAGAAAAGAGACGAGAGCAGCAGCGAGACCATTATCAAGATCTACCGAAAGCTGGCCGTTAATCCGAGCCTGAATTGCTACAACAACACCAATTAGAACTGCAAAAATCGCAAACATATTGCCTCAGTTCTACTTAGTTAACGCAAGGGATTCTGCTGCCATCAACGGCTTTACCGCTAGCCAATTGAGCATAATTTATTTTGGTTGGCTTTGGTTTTGGTGTCGCTGAAGCTTTTGGATCCTTAGGTTTTGGGTTAAAGAGATCCTTAACAATTTCACGAATTTTTATCTCATCAACCAAGTTCACACTCTGGTTGTTTCGCATCACATAACCTTCGATTGGAAGAGTATGGAACTTAATATTTCCACTAGTTAGCGCAGTTGCCTGTGGCAGGAACCCAAGAACATCAAATCCAGAGTCAATAACGACATCTTTCTTGGCAACATCGAGCAGAGCAGATAATTTCCCAATATCACTGAAGACTCCTTGAGTTCTAAATTTTGTTATTACACCAGCGATAAAAGCTTGTTGGCGATGTGTACGATCTAAGTCACCATTAGGAAGTCCATGGCGTTGGCGAACAAATCTAAGAGCGTCTGCTCCAGAAATAGTTTGCAAACCAGCTGGGAATACTGCGCCAGAATACTTGGTGTCGCTTACAGCCTTATTCAAACAGACTTGAATACCGCCGAGCGCATTTGCCAGATCGTAAAAACCAATCATGTTAACTTCAGCGAAGTGATCAATCGGAACATCTAAGAATTGCGAAACGGTCGCAATGGTGGCAACCCGTCCGGCATCACGAGAAAGACGTTCGCGGGTTGGTTGCTGGACACCTTCTTTATACAGTCTGGAATCTTCAGCATATTTTGCATAGCTATAAGCTTCCTTAATCTTTTTCATTCCATAACCAGGAACATTTACATAGTTGTCACGAGGAATCGAAACGGCAACTGCTTTTTTGCCATCAGCGGGGATATGAATCAGAATTAAAGTATTGGTGTTATAGCCGCCAACTGTTACAGGGCCAGTGCGAAGCAACTTTGCAATCTCACGAGGAATTGGATTGCCCTCATTGTCTCTACGACTATCGAGACCAATCAGCAGAATATTTGTATCACCATTCTTTGATTGTGGCGCACCTTGAAGAGCTTTCGATCTTGGAATAGCGTTCGAGGCCGCTTTGCTAAAGAAATTAAGTGCACCTGAGGTGACAACAATTGAAATAGATAGAGCCACTGCAATATTTCTGGCCCATTTACGCATAACGAGTATCTTACCGAATAAGAAATTGGATAGCTGACGTTAAAGTAACCCTATGAAAGAAGGTATATGAAGAGACAGGGCGCACTCGCATTAGTTGGATCGGGCGAGTATCTGCCTGTCATGCAGGAGTTGGAAAGCGCGCTTATAAATTCCGGAGTTTCTAATGGAAAGCCAAATAGATTCCTACAAATTCCAACCGCCGCTGGAGAAGAGAGTCGTGAGCGACTGGAATTCTGGGAATCGCGAGGCGCTGAACAAGCTCGTCGAATCGGAACAATCCAAGATTTCCTCCCAATATTTACCCGCGAAGATGCTTTTAACATCGAATACATCTCACGGATAAAAGATGCGGCTCTTATTTATTTTTCAGGCGGCGATCCAGGATATTTAGCTAATTCGCTACGTGATACCCCGCTCTGGGTAGAGATTAAAAAGAATTGGCTTGCAGGAGCATCGCTAGCTGGTTGTAGTGCTGGTGCAATGGCCATGAGTTCGGATGTTCCTAATTTTTTTAGAATGAAAAGTGAAGGAATTCCAGGATTCAACGTTGTCCCACATATAAGACCAATTCCACATTACAACAAATTTTTTGGTTGGATTCCAGACAGCGCAGCTAAGATCGTAATGAAGGCACCGGATGGAACCTTGATTATTGGGATTGATGAAGATACAGCTTTAGTAACAGGTCTTGATTCTCGAACATCACTTTTGGAAAATACTTGGCAGGTCTACGGCGAAAGTTCTGTGCATATTTTGAGTGGTGCACCAACGGCTAGATTTGAAAGCGGAGAATTAGTTAAGCTCGAAGTATCATAACTAAGTGAATTTTACTGAACCATTTCAATTTCGTTACATAAAGCGCTTCTATTTTGCACGCTTTATTAGCAATTTTGGAAATGGAATGTCACCGATAGCGCTAGCTTTTGGAATTTTAAATCTTCCAGATGGTGATGCAAATATGCTTGGTCTAGTACTTGGATCAACAACAGTTGCAATGCTTATCATGAGCCCATTCGGCGGGGTTTTGGCCGATAAATTTGGCCGAGTTAAAGCAGTTGCCTTCGCTGACTTAGTCGCATCCGCGGGACTCTTTGTTCAGGTAGCTTTCTTTGCTTCTGGAGAAGTCCCATTAATTGTTCTATTACTTGTAAACATTAACTTCGGATTGATGTGGGGAATTTTCTGGCCTGCAATGTCAGGAGTACTACCTGCTTTGGTTCCTGACGAACATCTCCAGGGGACTAACTCGGTTAATAATTTCTTTTCAAATGGCGCAATCATTTTGGGAGCAGCCGTTGGCGGAATTATTGTCGCAGGTTGGGGTGCTACCTGGGCGTTGGCTATTGATGCAGCAACCTTCACTATCGGCGGAATAGTGTTATTAACTTTTAGACATGTTTCTCCAGCAAGAAGTAAAACTGAAAATACAATGATTGATGATCTAGTTCATGGTTGGAAAATATTTATATCTTTCCGTTGGATTGTAATTGGTGTATTTGGTTTCTCATTTATCGTTCTGGCTTGGGCAGCAGGTGAAAATATCTTGGGACCTTTGATTGCACTCAAAGAATTTAACGGTGCAAAATCTTGGTCTCTAGTCTTATCATTTGAAGGAATAGGTTTACTGATTGGTTCAGTTATAGGGCTTAAGATTAAATTAAAGTATCCGCTTCGATTTCTGCTAATTATCAGTTTTTCAATTTCCTTATATATGTGGTCTATGGCAAAGCCACAATCGATCTGGTTTATTGCATTCTGTGCGCTACTTTGGGGAATAACTCTTGATTTATGGATAACAATTTGGTCGACCGCTATGGCGAGAGAAGTTCCGCGCGAAGCTCTCTCAAGAGTTTCATCATTTGATGCTATGGGCACCATGCTGCTGCGCCCAGTTGGATTGGCTATCGCCGGCCCGCTTTCTCTGGCGATTGGCATTTCGGAAACCCTCCAATTCTTCGCAATTTTTACCGCAGTTTTAATCATCGCCATGTTGGCTACCCCGGCAATGCGCAATATGCAGATTGCAGAAGCCAAGATCGCAGAGTAGATTCACAGAAAGATTTAAACTTATCCGCCCCGCCCTTTAAGCAAGGAGAAAGTAAGGTCTTCCCATGCGTAGTTCAACAAAGGTATTGGCAGGTTTTCTTCTCGGCATAACCACTGCTGGCGGAATCGCAACTGCATCGGGAGTCTTTAGCACAAATGTCGTGAACGCTTGTGTTGATAAGAAGACCCAGGCAATTTATGCGGCCGTAAATAACACCTGTCCAGCAAAGAGAACTGGAGTAACACTGGGTTCTCTAGGTTCGGTGGCTGGCAGTCTTAATTCGATTGTAAATAAAGTTTCACCAAGTGTCGTAACCATAAATGTCACAACACCAACCGGTGGCGGTAGTGGATCAGGTTCAATTTTTAAAACTTCATCAACCTTTAGTTATGTAGTTACCAACAACCACGTTATTGAAGATGCAGTTGGTGGTGCTGGGATTATCACAGTTGGGTTAGATAATGGAGATCAAGCAACGGCGACTATTGTAGGTAGAGATCCTAATTATGATTTAGCAGTTTTACGGATAACAAAGAGCAATCTGCCAACCATTGAACTTGGCGATTCAAGTCAATTAAAGATTGGGGATCAGGCAATAGCATTTGGGTCGCCACTTGGTCTTGATCGCACAGTTACCAGCGGAATTGTTTCCGCATTAAATCGCCCAGTTGTAACAGGTGACGGAATTAATTCTGCAGAATCTTATGTAGATGCAATTCAAACAGATGCATCTATCAACCCCGGTAATTCTGGTGGTCCACTAACTGATTCTTTGGGGCGAATGATTGGAATAAATACTGCGGTTGCAACGCTTGGATCAGCATCTGGACAGAGCGGGTCAATTGGACTTGGCTTTGCAATCCCTATGAATCAAGCGCTTCGAGTAATGAATGAAATTATTGATACCGGAAAGGCAACCCGGCCAGTCCTAGGCGTCTTCTTTGATAGAAGTTTCACTCCAGGTAAGGGTGCAAAGATCGCTAGTCTTTCCCCTAATGAAGCGGCACAAAAAGCTGGAATTCCAGCCGGTGCAATCATCACATCAATTGATGGGATTCGAATAACAGATCAAGTATCTGCAATTGTTCGGATTCGTTCATATGCCCCTGGTGACAAGGTGACAATTGTGGTCACAATGCCCGCCGGTGGATCAAAGACATTTAACGTAACTTTGGGTTCAGCAGTCTCAAACTAAAGTCGTTTAATAGTTTGTAGTCCATGTCTTGCCGTATCCTCTAGGCATGGAGATATTCGATTTACGAGTTACCGTCGACAGTATCGGTGGGCGCTCGGTCTGCGGCTTAAAGCCAGGAGATTATTTCGAAGTTACAAATAGCGCCGAGCTACGAATTCCTGAAGGAAAACATTTTTGTATGTATGCAATCGCATCAATTTTGCCTCTGCTTCCTGCCAAACAACGCAAAATGGCATCCGATGATTGGCTTGAACAAGATTCACTTGTTGCTTGTCCGGATCCAGAAGAGAAACTGATTATGAAGATCGATCGGATTCGTTCCGTTAAATTAAATGCGCAGGATCTAACTTAATTATTGTTGGTGTGCATTATGTTGCGATGTTCATCGTTGTAACGCTCTAAATAGTAAACCGGACCCTTTGGCCCTTTGCTTCTACTTAAAACTTCAGCAATAGCAGCTAGTTCATTTTCACTAAACTTTATTGTTGGAATCTTTAAGTTAGATTCTAAATGTAAAAGATTTCGTGCGCCAACAATTACCGCAGCGACACCTGGACGATTCACAATATAAGCCGATGCAATTGTTCCGATGTCAGTGTTGTGCGATTTGGCTATTACATCCAAAACCTTTAGTAGCTCTTGGAATAAGTTCCAACCACCAAATTCCTTAATAATTAATTGATATTTAACATTTGATCTCGTATCAACCTGGGTTGGTTCGCTAGTTCCAAGAAATCGTTCTGAGAAGAATCCGCCGGCTACCGTGCCGTAACAAAGAATGCCGATGCCGTTCTCTAAGCAGTATTGCGCCATTTCATCTTCAGCGCGGGTATCGATCATCGAATACTGCACCTGGATACTTGCCGGTTTTAATCCAGCATCAACCATTTCACTCAACCGCTCAACATCAAAGTTGGTAACTCCGATATGGCGAATCTTTCCTGCACTCTTTAACTTAAAGAGCTCTTCCATCGCTGCCAGATAATTCTTAGCTTCATACTTCCACCAGTGAAATTGGACTAAATCAACTTGGTCTACACCAAGGCGCGAAAGTGAGCGATTTACGATTGTCTCAACATCAGAGCGATCAAAGTTATCCAAGAATTTTTCATTGGGAACATACTTGGTATGCAATTGAACTAAGTCCCGAGCCGAATCGCCATGGGTTTCTTGTAGCTTTGCAATCGACTTCCCGATTAGTTCCTCAACACCGGTATAGATATCGCCAAAATCTAGAGTTTCGATTCCTGCTTCAATAAAAGCAGTGGTGTCATCAATAGCGCGCTGATCTTCGATTTTCTGATTTAGTGAGTGGCCAGAACTTAACTGCCACCCACCCTTTATTACTGGACAGATTTTGTATCCAGGAACTAATTCACGTTTCTGCATTATTGAATAACCGCTTCCGCTTCGATTTCAGCTAAATATTCATCGCCAATCAATTTTGCAATGAACATAGTATTTGCAGGTCGGATATCTGCAAAACGTTCGCCATGTGCCCGTGAAATCGCTTCCCAATCCGACATATTATTTACAAAGACTCGAGTGCGCACAACATCTGAAAGTTTTGCTCCAAGAGATTCAAGTGAAGCTTCAATTTTATCGATTATGAAGTGCGCTTGCGCAGCCGGATCATTCTTACTGACAGCAAGTTCACCATGAGTTGCAGTTGTTCCTGAAACCAGAACGCGATCACCAATTCGGACTGCTCTGGAATAACCAGCAAGAGTTTCCCAAGTTGTTCCGGAATCAATTCGCTCTTTGGTCGCTGTCTTTATTGATTTATAAACAGGTGGAAATTCTTCAAGGTGATGGCTAAGGTCGCCAGAAGCCGTTAGATACGGTGGCTTCCGATATTCATCACCACAGTCACCCGGAATCGGATCAAGTAAATCCAATGCGCTCTTTATTCGCTTGCGCTGATCTTTGTTTAACTCAAAGGTAAATAACGAGGTTGCATCTGCAATGTGTGCATTTTCGCCAAGTCTGGCTCCAATGATTACTGCGCCAACAGCCTTTTGAGCTAGCTGATACTTGCTTGCAATCGTCGAGATTGAACGGTCAGTCTCTTCACTAACTTTGTTCAAAACTTCCAGAACGTTCTGGAATTTATCCCAACCACCAGCGCTATCTATAAATCTCTTATATTTCATAAGAGACCAGTTAGATAAACCATCGCCAGTAGGTTCAGATTTTCCAAGCCACTTCTTTGAAATAAATCCACCACAAAGAGTTCCATAAGCCAAAATCGCTATTCCATTTGCATCACAATAATCAGCCATCTGACCACCGCCACGACGATCAACTAGGGAATAGGAGATTTGATTAGAAACTAAATCCACACCACTTGATTTCGCAATGCGAAGATGCGCGGTATCAAAGTTGGTTGTTCCGATTGCTCGAATTAAACCCTCTTCCTTTAACTCCTGCAAATAAATTAGGGCATCTAGCCAATATGGATTAGAGAATTTCCAAGCGTGATATTGCAGTAAATCAACTTTCTTTGTTTGCAAGCGATCTAATCGAGCTTGCACCGCTTCTCGCACTTGCTCGCGGCTTACCGGCCCGGGCTTTGGAACCCATTTAGTAAGCAACTTAGTTTTAGTTCCCTCACCAAGATTCTTCTTAAATGTGCCAGCAATAATCTCGGCAGAACCGTAATGGTCGGCCATATCGAAAGTATTCAAACCAGCTTCGGCATATGGCGCCATAAATTGTGCAGTGTGAACTGGATCTAAGGTGTTTCCATCTTTCTCCATATCGGCAATCTGCCAGAGACCCGTAACCGCCCGAGAAATCTCAAGGTTTTTTGCAAGCTTGTAGGTTTGTACTTTATTAGCCGGCACGAGATTTACCCCCGAAGAAATTGTTTAGTTTTAGCGAATGCTGCAATAACTTTTGCTACATCCTCTCGGTCATTATAGAAATGAGGTGAAATTCTTATATTTCCATCTCTTGAAGAAACTACAACTTTTTCATTCTCAAGCGCTGCAACATGTGCGTTTTCATCCATTGTTGCGATGGCAAGCATTGCCGCATGGTTCTGTGGCGCCTTTGGTGTAACAACTCGGTAGCCAAGTCCTGCAATGCCTTCACGTAATTCATCATGCAGAGGTGCAACATATGCGGCGATATTTTCTAGCCCAATCTTGAGAACATATTCCATTCCAGCCGCTGCAGGATAAAGAGATGGAATCGCAGGCGTTCCTGATTCGAATCTCCGTGCATCCTTTGCTGGGTCATAGCCATGAATTTCCATTGCAAAAATATTATCTGCCGCAAACCATCCGGTTGCAGTTGGGATTAAGTGGCTGGTTGTTTCTGGTCTAGCAAACATAAATCCAACTCCAGGTGCACCAAGCATGTATTTCAAAACCCCACCAACCAAGAAATCTGTTTTAAGTTTTGATAAGTCAATAGGGATTGCCCCGACAGATTGATATGCATCAACTAAAACAAGTGCACCAACTTTGTGCGCAGCTTCAATGATTGGCTCTAATTCAGTCATTGTTCCGTTACGGAAACAAACATGAGTTACTGAAACAATCAAAGTCTCGTCATCGATTGCATTTAATATTGCAGAGAAGTCAACAGTTAGATCTTCTTTACTCGGAACGTGAATTACTTTTGCGCCACGCCTTTCTTGGGCGTGCCAAATTTGTCCAATAGTTGGAAATTCATTGTCGGTTGTTACCACCTTGTTCCGTTTTCCGGTGAAATCTAAAGCCGAAGCCAAAGATGCAACACCAGCTGATGCAGAAGTGGTTACCGCAATTTGATTTGCTGGCACATTGAAGAATTTTCCAAGTAAATCTCTCACGTTTTCTTGGTGGCCAGCCCAGTCGCCCCAAGCAGAGCCTTTAAGTTCTAGCGTCTTTAAATAAGTATCAAAACTCGCTTTGACGCTATCTGAGATGGCACCCTGAGAGCAGGAGTTCATATAAGTGACGTAATCAAATACTTTAAAATCTGATCGATACTTCGCAGCTAAATCAATTGAAGTGTCTACGGCCATGGTCTGCCCTCCGAAATTCGTGATGCCCAGCAAATTTGCCAGATATTTTCTTTGAAGCTATGCGCACAGTCTCCAACACATCGCTAATAAAGACCAGAACTAAATCGAGTTTATTCAGTCTCACTGTAACCAGGGGCCGGCCGGCCATCTGGGTAATACGCAGCAGCAGGCGAACCTTGAGGCCGAAATATTCCGAGCAGCCAGAGATCCTCGGTGCCGCTGTTCACAATTGAGTGGAGCAATCTTGGAGTGATGCTAAATGTTGATCCTGCTGAAATATCTTGGATCTCGCCATCAACTGCAACGCTTCCAGTGCCACTTACTATCTGGCAGATCTCATCATAAAGATGATAATGATCGGGCGCTCCTGAAGGTGGAATAAAACCGATAAACATTGTGGCGGCAGCTGAGCCCTTGCTTGCATCAAAGAGAACTTCAAATTCTCGACTTCCAGTTGCAGCGCCTTTATTACTTGCACCCTGCTTTACATGACGTTGAAAAACTTCTGTCGGACTATTTTGCTTTCGAGCAAACGGACCAGTTACGGGAATACTTACTTCCAAAGCCTTTAAATCATTTCCATTAGCCCAGAAGAAATTCTCGCCACTTCGGATGTGTACTGCAGAACCAGCTTCGACCTTAACGCTGTTTTCATCATCGCTTCCAATGATTTCCAAACTTGCACTTCCGGATCTGACATAAATGAGAGTGTCAGAGTCCTTGGAACCCTTTGGTGACGCATTGCCAGTCAGGTGGATTTCAGTTGCAGTCATTGGTTCTGCGAATGAACCAGATTTAATTAGATTGAAGCATTGCCCTTGGCCTCGCATAGTTATATCTTCTGACGCTAGAGTTGCTGCGTTAAATACTTTGCCTGGCTTCATAACTTGAAAGGTAGCGTAAAAATGAAAGTTTTTAAACATGCAAGTGCAATTTGGAATGGCACCGTTCCTGCGGGAACTGGATCAATGAAGCTTGGACGAGCAGGAGAAGTTCTGCCGTTTTCACTTAAGTCACGAGTTGAAGATGTTCCAATGACCAATCCGGAAGAGTTAATCGGAGCAGCCCATGCCGGCTGTTTTTCAATGGCGCTTTCAAGCCTGATTGAAGAAGAGGGCAAAGTTCCTGGAACTGTTGAAACATCTGCAAAGGTAACTTTGGAACAACGTGATGACGGTTTTTGGATTAGTGAAATTAATTTAATAACCAGAGGTTCTAACCAGGCAATGACAAATGATGAATTTGTTGCACTTGCCGAAAAGGCGAAGACAACCTGTCCGGTTTCAAAGCTTTACTCATCTGCGACCATCACCCTGGATGCGGCACTGGCCTAATTACTTGCGGGTAGGTGACGGTCGTCAAAAATGTTGCCTACCTCTCAATGCAATTCAGGCATAGCCCTTGTAGTGCTGTAAATAGCCGATGATAAGGTGAACCAATGAGCCAGACCAGTGCAGGCGCCAGTTTTCGTAAAGCCCTTACTGAAGAATCTCCGCTCCAGGTAATTGGAACAATAAATGCTAATCACGCACTGCTAGCGAAACGAGCAGGCTTTAAAGCAATCTATCTTTCTGGTGGCGGTGTTGCAGCAGGTTCACTCGGTATTCCAGATTTAGGAATTACTGGTTTAGAAGATGTCTTGGTTGATGTTCGCCGAATAACAGATGTTTGCGATACCCCACTTCTTGTAGATATTGATACCGGCTTTGGCGCATCAGCTTTCAATATTGCGCGCTCTGTGCGTTCTATAAATAAAGCAGGCGCCGCGGCAATTCATATCGAAGATCAAGTTGGAGCAAAGCGTTGCGGACACCGACCAAATAAAGAATTAGTAAGTAAAGCGGAAATGGTAGATCGCATTAAAGCAGCGGTTGATGCTCGAGTAGATGATTCATTCGTAATTATGGCCCGTACCGATGCGCTCGCAGTTGAAGGAATTGACGCAGCACTCGATAGAGCCAATGCATACATCGAAGCTGGTGCGGATGCGCTTTTCCCTGAAGCAATTACCGATCTTCCAACCTACAAAAAATTCACTGATGTAATTAAAGTTCCGGTTCTTGCCAACATCACAGAATTTGGAATGACACCTCTTTTCACAACCACAGAACTTGCCAGTGTCGGTGTTGGGATTGTTCTTTATCCACTTTCAGCTTTCCGTGCCATGAATAAAGCAGCAGAGAACGTTTACGCAACTGTTCGCAAAGATGGTTCACAAAAAGCAGTTTTAGACACTATGCAGACTCGCGAAGAGCTTTATCAAAGAATTAATTATTATGAATACGAAGGTGCACTAGATAAGTTACTAGGTAATGGAGACGAAAAGAAATAATGAGCGATTCACCAAAGATTGAATTTAAGCCAAAGAAGTCCGTCGCACTTTCAGGTGTGACTGCAGGATCCACCGCTCTCTGCTCTGTTGGTAAGAGCGGAAACGATCTTCATTACCGTGGTTATGACATTCTTGATTTAGCTGCAAAGTGCGAATTTGAAGAGGTCGCCTTTCTCTTAATTCATGGAAAGTTGCCAAACAAGAGCGAACTTGCTGCTTACAAAACAAAGTTGAAGTCACTTCGTGGATTACCAAATACCGTGAAGAAAGTTTTAGAAGCACTACCTAAAACTGCGCACCCAATGGATGTTATGCGCACTGGTGTTTCGGCACTCGGCTGCGATGCCCCAGAATCTCTAGTTCATACTCCAGAGGAAGCGAAAGAAATCGCAGATCGTCTCGTCGCATCCTTTGGTTCAATGCTTCTTTACTGGTATCACTTTGCGAATAGTGGCAAGCAAATCGAAGTAGAGACCGATGATGATTCTGTTGGTGGACATTTCTTGCATATGTTGCACGGCAAAGCGCCAAGTGATGAATGGGTCAAGGCAATGCATGTCTCACTTATTCTTTATGCCGAGCACGAATTCAATGCTTCAACCTTTACCGGACGCGTAATTGCTGGAACTGGCTCCGATATCTTTGCTGCAATCACCGGCGCAATTGGTGCACTTCGTGGACCAAAGCATGGTGGCGCTAATGAAGTAGCACTTGAAATTCAAGAGCGATATTCAAACCCAGATGAAGCTGAGAAAGATATTCGGGCCCGAGTTGAACGTAAAGAAGTTGTAATTGGTTTCGGTCACCCGGTTTATACAATTTCAGATCCACGAAATGTTGTCATTAAATCTGTCGCACATGGACTAAGCACGACCGCGGGAGATTTAAAACTTTATGACATTGCAGAACGAATCGAATCTGTTATGTGGGATGCTAAAAAGATGTTTCCAAATCTAGATTGGTTCTCGGCAGTTGCGTATCAAACCATGGGAATCCCAACAGCTTTCTTTACTCCAATATTCGTGATTGCTCGCACAACTGGTTGGTCAGCACATGTGATCGAACAACGAATCGACAATAAAATTATTCGCCCAAGTGCGGATTACACGGGCCCAGAAGATCTGGAATTCGTGCCAATAGAGAAAAGATAGGGTCATACGTGTCATCAAATATCACAAAGGTAAAACAAGAATTCGATAAAGAAATAATTGATATTGTTGATTACGTCGACAATTACGAGATTAAATCTGAAGTTGCTTATGAAACCGCATGGAATTGCTTACTAGACACTCTGGGCTGTGGACTTGAAGCACTTGAATATGATGAATGTAAGAAATTACTTGGACCACTAGTTCCAGGAACAACTGTTACAAACGGTGTTCGAGTTCCAGGAACCAACTATGAATTAGATCCAGTTCAGGGCGCATTCAACATTGGCGCCATGATTCGCTGGCTAGATTTCAATGACACTTGGCTAGCAGCTGAATGGGGCCACCCTTCAGATAACTTGGGCGGAATTCTTGCGACTGCTGATTGGCTTTCACGTGCTGCGGTTGCATCTGGCCGACCACCTCTAAAGGTCCATGATGTTTTAACTGCGATGATTAAGGCCCACGAAATTCAAGGTTGTATTGCACTCGAAAACTCATTTAATAAAGTTGGACTCGATCACGTAATTCTTGTAAAGGTGGCGTCAACAGCTGTTGTTGCAAAGATGCTTGGTTTAACGCGCGAGCAGACTTTAAATGCGGTCTCACTTGCTTGGGTTGATGGTCAAGCACTTCGCACATACCGTCATTTTCCTAACGCTGGATCTCGTAAATCCTGGGCCGCCGGTGATGCAACATCACGCGCAGTTCGACTTGCTCTGATTGCACAGACTGGCGAAATGGGTTATCCATCAGTTCTAACCGCAAAAGTTTGGGGCTTCTACGACTCACTCTTCCGCGGAAATTCTTTTAAGTTCCAACGCACATACGGTTCATATGTAATGGAGAACATTCTCTTCAAGATTTCATTCCCTGCTGAGTTCCATTCACAAACTGCAGTTGAAGCAGCAATGACAATTAATGGCCTTATGAAAGCTGCAGGAAAAACTGCTGCCGACATTGCGAGTGTAAAAATAAGAACTCACGAAGCTTGTATTCGGATTATCGATAAGAAAGGTCCGCTCGGAAACCCAGCAGATCGCGATCACTGTATTCAATACATGGTCGCAGTTCCACTTATCTTTGGTCGTCTAACTGCACGTGATTACGAAGATGACATCGCTGCAGATCCAGCAATTGATGCGCTCCGTGAAAAAATCGTTTGCGTTGAAGATCCGGCATTTACTGTTGATTATCATGATCCAAGTAAGCGCTCTATCGCCAATGCTCTAACTGTTGAATTCAAAGACGGTAGTAAGTTCGATGAAGTAGTTGTCGAATATCCAATCGGACATGCTCGCCGCAGAACTGATGGAATTCCGCTACTTATCGAAAAATTCAAGATTAACTTGGCTCGTATTTTCAGCGCTGACCAACAGAAGAAAATTCTTGATGTCTCTATGGACTATAAGAAGTTATCTCAAATGGCCGTGAATGAATACGTTGATCTATACGTAAATAAAGATTACAAAGCTAAGTAATTACTTCTTCTTTTTAACTTCCGCCTTGCCCGCAATGCTATGAAAGTAGTTAAGGGCAGGGATGGCAAGTAAGTCGTGAACTTTAAAGAAGCTATCCATTGCTGCAAAGCCGGGCCAATTCTTGGGTAAATATTCCTTAGGAAGTCCCGGGTCAAAGTAAGGAACATGTCGCCAATTCGTTAAAACTTTTGTGTAATCAACAAAAGCTTCGAGTGGATCAGGTTTTGAAATCTTCTTGGTAAACCACTTTTTCATAACTGGTCGCGCGGTTGTGCTAAATGATTTATATAGAGAGCTGATTCCATCTAAATCCCACCACTGGCTTACAGCATTTGGTGTTGGCTGAAACGCTAAGTGGTGTGCTGAGAAAATGCTCATGTATTTTTCAATATTCAGCGCTTTGGCTAGCGCCGTAACATCAGCGGTTAATTGGCGCGGTGCGATCCAAAGTCCACCAGTGACCTGAGCAAATCCCACACGAATTAACCTTGATCGCAATTGATATCTAAGCGCTCGATTCTTCTCCGGAATCGAAAATGCAACTAGCACCCAACCTTCATCGCGTGGGGCCTCGCGTCGTTCTAGAACACGTGAATCACCAAGCTCGAATGTTTTTCTAGCTTCTGTGCTTAACGCATAGCCTTGAACTCCGTTTTGCGATTTAGAAATTAAGATGCCGCGGCGTTTGAATCTTGATAACGCACTTCGGACGGATGCTTCATCAACATCTAATTCGGCGCAGAGGCTAACAATCGCACTTGAAGAGAGCCAGCCACCAAGAGAGCGGCTGTATGCGCCATAAATTGTGATGATTAAAGATTGCGGCCGATTAGCACGGTCAATTAAATCTTTCGCTTCACCTGCAAATATGCTCACCACGGCGGTAATGTTAGTGGGGTAATTTGAATAATGTAGCGCTTTAGAGAGGTAATAAATGGCCGGAGCATCTATCGAGATAAAGAGATTCCTTGAGTGGGCTGAAACCGATGCCGCTGGACACCAACATTATTCGAGCGCATTCCGCTGGGTGGAAGAGTGCGAAGCAGCGCTCTATCGCAGCGTTGGATTACCTTCGACACTCTTCGGTCAAATTCCAAGAGTCAAAGTCAACATGGAATATAAGCGTCGGATTTTTTTCGGTGAAGAGATTACAACTCGTCTTGAAGTTGTCAGAATTGGAAACTCATCTTTAGAGCTAGCATTTACAGCAGATGTAAATGGTGAACTTGCAGCTGTTGGAAATTACGTGATTGTGCACTCACCAAATAAAGAAGCTGGCGCTCAGAGATGGCCAGATGCTTGGCGTGCGAAGCTATTTACTGAGTAAATTCGCAACCATCAATCCGCTGCCGCCACCAACTCCGCCACCCGGCCAAGTGCCAGATCCACAAATAAAGAGATTTTTAATTGGCGCCTTATGACCGGTCCAACCAGGTAGTGGCCGCAGAAAGAAAAATTGCGCAGGATGATGGCTTCCACCAAGTGAATCGCCCTTAATTAAATTAGCGTTGTAGCGCTCTAAATCTGTCGGGGTCAGAACTTTTCTTGCGAGAATTTTCGCTTTTAAGCCAGGCGCATATTGTTCAATGTTTTCAATTATGCGATCCGCATACTCTTCACCAATTTGATCCCAGGTAGCTCCGACCATTTCAAGTGGCAGAACTCGAACTTGAATCCAGAGGATATGTTTGCCATCGGGTGCACGCGTTGGATCACTTACTGTCGGTTGACCAATAACTAGCGCAGGTGTTGTCGGAAGTTGTCCAGCAGCAGCAACCGTATAGGTCATGGCTAAGTCATCAACATATGGTGCGATATGAACGTAGTTAAAACCGCGGGCTTCGCTAGCAGTCCAATCAGGGAGATCGCTTAGCGCCAGGTGAATCATCATTGTGCCAAGTCCGGGACGGAAATTCTTGACCTTTGACACTTCTGGTTTTGATGCCTCGCTTGTAGGCAATAAGTTTGGAATCAGCGCTGGATTTACATTTGCGATTACCTTTGTGGCTTCGTAAACCTTGCCTTCCGCTGTTCTAACGCCAGTTGCTTTTCCATTATTGGTAAGAATCTCTGTGACTTTTGCGCCTGAAACAAGAGTTCCACCGTTCTCTTTTATTACGGCAACCAATGATTTAATTAAATTATCTGCGCCGCCCTTACCCAGAACCATTCCAAATTCTTGTCCTCCAATTGATTCTAAGAATGAGAATAATGCGCCACCCGAAATATCTGGGCCATAATCAAGATGCATTCCCCAGATTGCAGCAAGTGCCTTCGTTTCTGGATGAACAAAATGCTCATCAGTAAATGCACGGCTTGATTGCAGTAATAATCTAATTAAATCAAATAGCCCTTCAGTTCCTATTGCGCGCCAAGTTTTGTAAAGTGATTTGGCTGCCGCAAATGATGGAAGCTCGGTTCCTAAAATTGGAAATAGATGTGGTGCTAACGTGCCAAGCTTTGTAGTCAAAGATTTCCAGGATTCAACATCGCCAGGTGCGACTCGAGTCAGGGTTGCAATATTTGCATCTCGATCCATAACGATTCCAATTGATTTTCCATCAGGAAAGACTGAACAAAATGGTTTTGCCGATGGAACAAATTCCAAACCATTACGAATCAAGTCATCTTTGAGAGCAGCCATTACGCCACCACCGGCAAACAAACTTAAGTTTGTTGCAAAGAGGTCGTGCTTGAATCCCGGCAAGGTAACTTCTTCGGTTCGAACGGCGCCACCGAACTCGGTTGCGCTCTCGAGAACGGTTACTGACTCGCCCCGCTTAGCCAATAAAGCCGCAGCGCTCAAACCATTGATTCCAGATCCAATAATCACAATTTTTGACATGTGCGATCTTCTCACGATTATTGACGGTCGGACAATACCCGCAATAGATTTCGACCATGACTTCACCACAAAAGTTTGATGCAATCATTATCGGCAGCGGTATCAACTCACTTGTTGCCGGAGCCGTTCTTAGTAAATCTGGTTGGAAAGTTTTAGTCTGCGAGCGAAATACTAGTGCTGGTGGCGCCATCAAAACCGAGCAAGCAACATTGCCGGGATACACCCACGAATTACTTTCGAGCTGGCACCCACTTTTTGTTGGCGGTCCGGCTTATGCCGAACTTAAAGTGGAGTTAGATAAACGAGGTTTGGTTTATAAAAATACCGAACTTCCAACCGGTGTTGTTTGTAGCGATGGAACCGCGATTTTATCTACCAATCCAGAAATCACCGGAGCAGAATTTGCACGCATTGGCGATAGCGAATCTTGGGCACAAATGATGGCGGAGTTCACTCCAAAATTAGATTTAGCATTTGGCTTACTTGGCGCCGATCTTTGGCGAAAGTCTTCATTGAAGCTAGCCCAATTAGCAAGGAAGAGATTCGGTAACCGAGGATTAGTTGCAGTGGGCGCAGAGTTATTGGAACCAGCCGCACCATGGCTTGATCGTCAATTTAAATCACCAGTAAGTAAAGCGTTACTTGCTCCGTGGGCCCTTCACAATGGGCTTGGTCCAGATGATGCAAGCAGCGCATTTATCACGAAAGTTATTTCTGCTGCAGTTGCATTTGGCGGTATGCCAGTTCCAGTTGGTGGTGGAATCAAATTAGTAGAAGCGCTAACTTCAATTATTACTGATGCGGGTGGTGAATTAATCACTAACGCGGATGTTGCAAAAGTGATCGTTGAAAACAAGAGAGCGGCCGGAATAAAACTTAGCGACGGGAGAACATTCAATGCAGGTAAGGCAGTTCTTGCCTCAACAACTCCACAAGCGCTCTATCAAACTTTATTAGCGGGCGAGGAAGTCCCAGCAGAAATTAAATCTTCTGCCGAGAATTTCCGTTACGGCCGAGCTGCAATCCAGATTCACCTTGCGCTTTCAGAGCCACCAATTTGGAAGTCTGATGCTCGGATGAAAGATGTTGCGATAGTTCACGTTCTTGATGGAATTAATTCGCTCTCAGAATCAGTTAACGCAGCAAATCGTGGTTATCTACCATCGCGTCCAACAATTGTTGTCGGCCAACCTTGTGCCGTTGATCCTTCGAGAGCTCCTGCGGGTAAATCAATTATTTGGATTCAACTACAAGAGAATCCACAAGTAATTAAAGGTGACTTAGCAAATGAAATTAATCCAGGTGATGGAAGTTGGAATGAAGAGCGGCTAAATGCATATGCAGATCGAGTTCTTGAACAACTTGGTGCCGAGATTACAAACCTAAAATCTGCAACAGTTGCAAAGATAGTTTTGGGACCACGTGAGATTGAAGCAATGAATAAGAATCTTGTTGGCGGAGATCCTTATGCTGGTGACTGTCGCATCGATCAATATGCACCATGGCGCCCACTAGCTGCAGCGACTGGTCACAGAACTCCGGTAAAGAATCTCTGGCACATTGGTGCATCAACACATCCGGGCCCAGGCCTTGGTGGTGGCTCAGGATTCTTGGTCGCTAAGCGTTTAACTAAGAAACGGTTTGGTAAATAAAAAAAGCCCGCCAATCACTTGGCGGGCTTTTTTACTTTTAGCTATTACTTTGAAACTAGAGCAAAGACTCTTGTAGGTGAACCTGAACCACCAACAATCTTTAGTGGCGCAGCAATAACAATTGCACCAGTTGTTGGCAACTTATCTAGGTTGCGAAGTTGAGTTAGGCCGTACTTGTTATTTCCAAGTAGGTAGTTGTGGCAAGGGAATGGAACTTCCATTCCAAATGCGCCACCAGCATCGATACCAACTGTTTCAACACCTAATCCAAGGATGTCGCGCTTTGTTGCAAGGAACTCAGCACATGCTGGTGGAAGTCCTGGTGTATGTGGTCCATTTTCATCTGCGTTAGCAAATGCCTTTGGATCATCACCAAACTTTGACCAACCAGTGCGGAATAGAACCCAAGCACCCTTTGGAATTTGACCATTTACTTTTTCCCAAGCTTCGATATGTGAAACTTCAAGGAGGAAATCAGGATTTGCTTCTGCTTCTTTAACAAAATCTAGAACAACCGCAGGACCAACTAAACGTTGTGGTGGAATCGAAGCAACATCGTCGCCATCTTTTCCGGTAATCCAGTGGTTAGGAGCATCTAAGTGAGTTCCGGTGTGTTCACCTGTATGGAAGTTATTCCAATACCAAGCTGGACCACGATCGTCATACTTAGAAATTTCTTCTAATTGAAATGATGCGGTCTGGCCGAATGGTTCTGGAAGAACCAAAATAGGTGTCTTCGAATGTAGTGGTGCTGTTAGGTCAAGAACCTGAACTGCTCCTGATACAAGATCATTTGCTAAGGCATTTAGATTTGCCATTTATCTGCTCCTTCTTATTATCGGTTTAAGCCTTCCGCGGATTGGTCATCGCAGGGGATTGAGATTAGCCGTGTGTGGGCATTATTTCTAGGTTTGACGACCGTCAATTTCCCCTTAGAGCGTTCGGGGATTTGTCATATAGCACACACCCATTCTGGGGATTATCTCCTAGACAGTTCAGAGTGCGCGTGCGACGATTACCGAGTATTTTTTCCCTCTGGGGCTAGACCTTAGAGACCACAGTTCTTTTCAAGGGAGAGACACATGGCAGAACGTTCGTTCGCTACTGAAGTCGGAAAATTACGTGCCGGCGCCGGCGAAGAATTTTTCGGTGAAGGAATCCTTGCTGTCACTAAAGCACTTTTGCAATCGGGTGTTTCTTATGTTGGCGGTTATCAAGGCGCGCCAATCTCACATTTAATGGATGTTTTGGGCGATGCAAAAGAAATTCTTGATGAATTAGGTGTGCACTTTGAAAATAGTGCATCTGAAGCAACCGCAGCAGCATCCCTTGCCGCTTCAGTTTATTACCCGCTACGTGGTGCAATTACTTTCAAATCTACAGTCGGAACAAACGTAGCTTCAGATGCGCTCGCAAATCTGGCATCAGGTGGAGTTACTGGTGGCGCACTAATTATTGTTGGCGAAGATTACGGCGAAGGTTCTTCAATTATGCAAGAGCGCTCACACGCATTTGCAATGAAGTCACAGATTTGGTTATTAGATCCAAGACCAAACCTGACTGCAATTGTAGATTCAGTAGATATTGGCTTCCGACTTTCTGAAGCAAGTAATTCACCAGTAATGCTTCAACTTAGATTACGTTCTTGCCATTTACATGGTCGCTTTATTGCAAAGGACAATATAAAGCCAGAATTTACATTGCGCGACGCTATGGAAAATCCATTACGCGATACCAATCGAATCGTTCTTCCTCCTGCCAGCTTTATGCACGAGCAAGAGAAAGTTACAAAGCGTTGGCCAGCAGCAGTTAAGTTCATTAAAGATAACAAAATTAATGAGTTCTTTGCTGATGGAACCCAAGACTTCGGAATTGTCATGCAGGGCGGGCTCTACAACACAGTAATTCGCTCACTTCAACTGCTTGGACTCTCTGATATTTATGGCAATAGCAAGATTCCGCTTTATATTCTCAATGTCACATATCCAATTGTTGATGATGAAGTCGTTGAATTCGCTAAGAGCAAGAAGGGCATTCTTCTAGTTGAAGAAGGCCAACCTGATTACATCGAACAGAATATAAATGCGATTCTGCGACGTGCTGGCGTTCAAACTGCGCTCCACGGAAAAGATTTGTTACCTATCGCTGGTGAATACACACCAGCTTCAGTCACAAAGGGGATACTGGAATTTGTTAAGAAGTTTGGTCCAGAACTTTTAGATCAGAATAATCTTCCAGCAATTGTTCGCCCAGATGGTGACAAGCCGAATTCTATTAAATCAGTTGCTCCGACAGAGCAAATTCATGGCCGACCACCATCATTTTGTACCGGATGTCCAGAGCGACCAATCTTTACTGCTTTGAAATTGGCAGAGAAAGAAACTGGTAACCACCATATTTCAGCAGACATCGGCTGCCATCTATTTTCGATTTTGCCACCATTTAATATCGGTGCAACGACTATGGGTTATGGACTTGGCGCCGCTGGTGCGTCAGCGCTTCACGATTTAGATAGTGATAAAAGAACAATCAGTTTTATGGGCGATGGTGGTTTTTGGCACAATGGCTTGACCAGCGGAATTGGAAATGCAGTTTTTAATAAGAGCGATGGTCTTGTTGTAGTTGTCGATAACGCATATAGCGCGGCAACTGGCGGCCAAGATGTTCTCTCATCTTCAGCATCCAGCGAAATTAGGTCAACAAAACATCCAATCGAACGCGCTGTTCGTGGCATCGGTGTCGAGTGGGCAAAGACAGTTTCAAATACATTTAAAGTGCATGAAATGAAGAATATATTTATAGATGCGTTAACAACTAAGGAACAAGGTCCTAAAGTAATTGTTGCTCAGAGCGAATGCACGCTTAACAAAACTCGACGTGAACGCCCGCTAGCAGCAAAGCGAATCAAAGAGGGCAAGCGCGTAGTTCGTGAACGTTTCGGCGTAGATCCAGATACCTGCACCGGAGACCACTCTTGTATCCGCTTAAATGGCTGCCCATCTTTAACAATTACCGCTAACCCAGATCCAATGCGAAAGGATCCTGTTGCAACAGTCCTAAATACCTGTGTGGGATGTGGACTTTGTGGCGAGGCAGCACATGCCGCTGTTCTATGTCCTTCTTTCTACAAAACTTCAATTATCAGCAATCCATCAATTTGGGATCGCACAAAATTGCGGATACGTAACTCCGTAATTGGATTCTTGCAGAATGGTATTGAACGACGCCTAGTAGGAATTGATGCCTAATCTAAATACGCCACACAATCGCCCAATCACACTTGCGTTACTTGCAATGGGTGGTGAAGGTGGTGGAGTTTTAGCTGACTGGGCCATCGATATGGCCGAGCATAATGGTTTCTTCGCTCAGACAACTTCAGTTCCAGGTGTTGCACAGCGCACCGGAACAACTGTTTATTACTTAGAGTTTTTCCCAGATGATGGCGCCGGAAAACCAGGAGTGCATGAACCAGTTCTAAGCACGATGGCAACACCAGGTGAAGTAGATATCGTTGTCGCTTCTGAATTAATGGAAGCTGGTCGCGCAATCTTTAGAGGTTTCGTAACTTCTGATGTAACAACTTTCATTACATCTACCCATCGCGTTTACTCAATGACTGAGCGAACAGCAAGTGGCGATGGCCGCGTCGACTCTGAAGAAATTTTAAAATCTGCCAAGGCCGCCGCCAAGAAGTTTATTGCTGCAGATTTTGCAAAGGTTGCTGAGGAATCCAGCAGCGTTATTTCAGCCGCACTCTTTGGTGCAATTGCAGGCAGTGGTGCACTTCCATTTACTAAAGAACAATTCGCAGCAGCGATTGAACACGGCGGAGTCGGCGTAAAAACATCGATGGCAGCATTTGATAAAAGTTATGAGATTGCAAAGCAGATTGTTACTGATTTAGATAAGCCCGTAAGTGCTGGCGTTCCAATCACAATCGGTAAGCGTCCGGTAGAACCCGGTGAAATCAGTGCAGAACAAGAGTTAGCAATCATTAAAGATCCGGCATCAGTTGTTGGGTCAAAGTTAAAAGCCCAAGCCGCCCAAGTTAAAGCAGATTTTCCAGAACCGGCTCGGGTCATGGCAATCAATGGCGTAAAGCGCACAGCGGATTATCAGAGCGTTACATATGCAGATCTATATCTGGCAAGACTCTCGAAGATTAGAGAAATTGAAGCGAAATTTGGTCATGGCACAGCCCAATTGTTAAATGAGACCGCACGCTATTGCGCGCTCTGGATGACATATGAAGACACGATCCGTGTTGCAGATTTAAAGACTCGACGCTCTCGCTTTCAAAGAGTCAGTACTGAAGCAAAAATCGGTGCAGAACAGATTATGGAAGTTAGCGAATATTTGCACCCAATGTCTGAAGAGATTGCTGACACACTTCCTACACCGATTGGTAAGTGGATTCTGCGCACCAAGCCAGTAACAAAGACGATTGAGAAGATTAGTGAGAATGGCATTATTTTAAATACTGCTTCAGTCAGTGGTTACATACTTCTCTATTTTGTTGCACGATTAAAACCAATTCGCCCAAGGTCGCTGCGCTATAACCTTGAACAAGAGCGCATTGAAAATTGGCTTGCCAAGATTTCAGAAGTAGCGCCAAAGAGTTATCAACTAGCTTGCGAAATAGCTGAATGTGCCAATGTAATTAAAGGTTATGGTGATACTCATCGCAATGGATGGCGCAACTTCACCGCGATTATGGCCGAGGTCGATAAAGTTTCAGATAATTCAGATGCTGCATCCCGCATCAAAGAGCTCCGCCTCGCCGCACTTGCTGACGAAGACGGAACTAAATTACGTAACTATCTAAACGCTTAAACTTCGCCAAAGATTTGAGTGATCTGCTCAAAGGACATCGCATTCTTCGCTGCAGCAGCTTGTTGCTTCTCGCGCTCTAAGTTTCTTTCTAACTGAATCTTTGCTGCAACATATTGCTTTGGCCAAGGAACATCGGCATATCCACTCTTCGCACCTTCAGTAAGAATCCAAGCTGGGTTTGCAAGATGTGGTCTAGCAACAGCACACAAATCAGCGCGACCTGCAGCGATGATTGTGTTTGCATTGTCCGCTTCAAAGATTGCACCGACAGCGATTGTTGGAATATTTGCCTGGTTGCGAATTCGATCAGCAAATGGGGTCTGGAACATACGACCGTAAATTGGCTTCTCTTTTTTGCTTACCTGACCAGAGGAACAGTCAATAATGTCAGCGCCAGCGTCTTTAAATGCTCTTGCGATATCAACGGCATCGGCAGGAGTGATTCCACCAGGTGTCCAGTCGTGTGCAGAGATACGAACACTTATTGGTTTTCCTTGTGGCCAAACTTCACGAATCGCTTTAAAGATTTCGATAGGGAAGCGCATTCTATTTTCGAATGATCCACCATATTCATCTGTGCGTTGATTTGTTAGTGGTGAGATAAATGACGAGAGCAAATAACCGTGAGCTGCGTGAAGTTCAAGCCAATCGAAGCCAGCTTGGTCCGCATCTTTAACTGCTCTAATGAAATCTGCCTTAACGCGATCCATATCTGCACGATTCATTTCGCGAGCAGTTTGCGAAACACCCTCAACATATTGTTGTGGTGAAGCAGAAATAATCTCCCAGTTACCATCTTTAAGCGGTTGATCAATTCCTTCCCATGCAAGCCGTGTTGATGCCTTGGCGCCAGCATGACCAATCTGCATTCCAATTTTTGCTTGAGAATTTGCATGAACGAAATCAACAATACGAGTCCAGCCTGCTAAATGTTCTGGCTTATACATTCCAGGACAACCAGGTGTGATTCGACCATCAGGACTTGTGCAGGTCATCTCAGTCATAACAAGAGCTGCGCCACCCATGGCACGTGCACCCAAGTGAACCAAGTGATAATCGGAAGGTAAACCGTCTTCGCATGAATATTGCGCCATTGGTGATACGACTATGCGATTTTGAAGAACAACGTCACGAACCTTAAACGGTGTGAACATTGGCGGAATATGCGCGCCTGACTTTGGAAGTGGAACTCCAGCATCAGCAAAAGCTTTAGTTGCAAACCATTTCTCATAATCCTCAACATACTTGGCATCGCGCAACTTCAGGTTGTCATGCGAAATTCTCTGGCTCCGGGTTAGCAATGAATAATTGAATTGCTCTGGTTCCATGTGAGTGTATTGAGCAGCATTTTCAAACCACTCCATGGCATTCTTTGCCGCGCTCTGAATCTTAATTACCTCAACTCCACGAATAGCTTGATAGTCCGCAAGGATTTCTGGCATCGTGCGAGTTCCGGCTTCGCTCATGAACTTAGCAAGATCGATTGCATCTTCCATCGCAAGCTTTGTTCCTGAACCAATCGAGAAGTGTGCGGTATGAGCAGAGTCGCCCATCAAAACAACTGGAACCTCTTTGCTATTAATCGTGTTCCACTGAGTCCAGTTTTCGCAGATTACCCGAGGAAATTGAATCCAATTAGTAGAGCCGCGAAGGTGGGTTGCGTTACTCATCAACTTCGCACCCTCTAAATCTTTAGCAAACAACTTCTCACAGAAGGCAATTGCTTCTTCCTGGCTCATGTCTTCTAAGCCAGCTCTGCGCCAAACATCTTCTGGAGTTTCAATAATAAATGTTGAGGTGTCGCCATCGAATTGGTAAACGTGTGCTTGGAACCAACCAAATTCAGTCTCTTCGAAGATGAATGTAAAGTCTTTGAAAATTTTCTTAGTTCCAAGCCAGACGAATTTACAAACGCGAGTATCAATATCTGGTTTGTAGGTATCTGCGTAGCGAGTTCTGATTGCTGAATTCAAACCATCAGATGCAATGATTAAATCCGCACCATATTCAGCAGCAATTTGTTGGTCATCTTTGACTTCAGTTTCAAAAACTAACTTAACACCGAGCTCTTCACATCTTTCTTGCAAAATATTTAGCAAGCGCTTACGGCCGATTCCACAGAATCCATGGCCACCAGAAATCATGCTCTTACCCTTTATGCGAACATCAATATCATCCCAGTGATTGAAGGATTGAAGGATCGTTTTGGCAGTAGGTTCATCTGCACGAACAAAGTTTGAGAGAGTCGCATCAGAGAAAACTACGCCCCAACCAAATGTGTCGTAGGGACGGTTACGTTCAATGACTGTTATTTCATGTGATGGATCCTGCTTCTTCATCAAAATAGAGAAATAAAGTCCAGCGGCGCCGCCACCAATGCAAACAATCTTCATCTTCTAAACCATTGCCCCTCGATAAAACTGTCTAAACAGGCATGACAGTTATTTGACTATCGTCAATAATAGGTTAGGCGACCTATTTCCGCTACCCAGAGGAAAGCGTTGGATTTGGTGGGCAGGCAAGTTAAGGTTAGGGACATGAGCACCGATCGCTTCAGCGGCAAATGCATATTAATCACTGGTGGTGCCGGTGGGCTTGGCAGTCAGATCGCCAGAACTGCAATTGCTCAAGGGGCCAGCGTTGGAATTCTTGATACAAATGAGGACGCGATTCAAACCTTAGTTTCAGAGTTAAAGGCAAGTGGCGGAAACGCAGCAGGAGAAAAAGTTGATGTTCGCGATTCAAAATCGGTGACTGCCGCGGTTAATCAGTTGGCTAAAGTGCTCGGAAGTGTTGATGTTCTAATCGCCGCAGCCGGTGGATCACTTGGAACCCCACGAGATCTCGATGATATTTCAGATGATGATTTTGATTTAGTTCTAGATGTAAATGTAAAGGGCACATTTAATTGCGCTCGTGCAGTTATTCCACATATGAAAAAAGCTGGCAAAGGTTCAATCGTTACTTTCTCATCTATCGGTGGCAGAAGTGCAAGTCCGGTTACCGGAGTTCCATATGCAACCGCAAAGGCTGCAATTCTTGGATTAACCCGTCGACTCGCCAAAGAGGTTGGCGAATTTGGAATTCGAGTAAATGCAATTGCTCCCGGATTGTTTTTAACCGATCGACTTGAAGGCATGTTCAACGACATGAGTAAAGCTGATCAAGATGAAGTGATTGATGCAATTCCACTTAGAAGAATGCCTAAGTTGCAAGAGTGTGTTGACCCAGTTCTGTTTTTAGCAAGTGAAGAGTCCTCATTTATAACCGGAACCGTATTAGATGTAAACGGTGGCCGGATGATGCCAAATTAATAGCGAACGGAGAGATAAATGGCTTACGGTCCAGATCAGATTTTAGAAGGTGCAGGTAACTCAGATTACGAGCGTTATATCCGCACAGTTGAATTATTGAGTCTGCAACCAGTTCCTGAAACTTGGAAGCATCGCGACGAATTACTTTTTACAGTTGTTCATCAAACCTCTGAAATTTGGTTGAAGCACTGCACCGCAGAAGCTATCCAGGCTCTTGAATATTTAAAGAAAGATGAAATTCGCCCAGCACTTCGCCTATTTCCGCGCATGATGTTGGATATCAAATTTTGCCATGATGCTCTAGATATGTTGGAGCAGATGTCACCTTGGGATTACCAGCAGGTGCGTCGCGCACTCGGGCATGGTTCTGGTTTTGATTCACCAGGAATGAATTCAATTCGCAAGGCTATTCCAGGGCTGGGAGTTGAATTTAAGCGGTTACTTGCTGCAGCCAATTTGGATCTTGTGCAGCTATTTGTTCGCCATACCGAGTTTGAAGATCTCTACTTACTGGCCGAAGCTCTTGTCGAACTAGATGAACGTATGTATTTATGGCGTCATCGCCACTTCAAAGTTGTTGAAAGAAGTATTGGCTTGAAAGTTTCAGGAACCCAGGGCACTCCTGTTGAAATTCTGGCCCGGTTAAATACCTTTACATTCTTTCCAGAACTTTGGGATGCCAGAACTGATCTTACAAATTACGCAATTGCTGAAGAGGGTGAAAACTAATTCTTTCGGAATTTTGAGTAATCAGGTAAGCGCTTCTCGGTAAAGGCTGCACCACCTTCTTTTGCTTCATCTGTCTTTGTGTAAAGATCAAGAACATCGAATGCCAAAGACTGAATTCCCATAATGTGATCTGAATCAGCGTTGAATGAATGCTTAAGAGTTTTTAGTGCAGTAGGAGATAAGGCTGCAACTTTCTTTGCCCATTCCATTGAAGCAGCCATTAATTGATCTGGTGCAACGACTTTATTTACTAAGCCCCAGCGTTCTGCAGTTTCTGGATCATATTGTTCGCAGAGAAACCAAATTTCTCGTGCCCGCTTTTCGCCGACGACACGTGCCAAATATGCAGAACCAAATCCCGCATCAAAAGAACCAACTCGTGGACCAACTTGGCCAAACTTTGCATTTGTTGATGCAATTGAAAGATCGCAGAGGACGTGTAGAACATGTCCGCCACCAATTGCGAAACCATTTACCGCCGCGATAACTGGTTTTGGAATTGCTCGAATTAATTTATGAAGTGACTCAATTTCAAACATTCCAGTTTCAGTTTCGCCATATCCACCAGTTGCAGCGCGTTCTTTCTGATCGCCGCCAGTGCAGAAAGCTTTTTCACCAGCGCCAGTCAAAATAACGGCACCAACTTCTTGATCAACCCAGGCATATTTAAAAGCCGCAAGGAGTTCATCAACTGTGCGACCGCGAAGTGCGTTGTAACGATCTGGACGGTTAATAGTAATTATTCCTACGCCCCTATCGGTTTTGTAGGTAACGTCAGTGAAATCCTTTATTGCAATCATATGAGCACTTTACCCTTTCACTTCTACAACTATCGCAACGCCTAAACCAACACCAATACATGCAGCAGCAATACCTATGCCACCACCTTGGCGCTTTAATTCTCGAGCGCAATCAACAACAACTCGAGCTGCAGATGCACCAACTGGATGTCCAATCGCAATCGATCCACCATTGATATTTACTTTGGCAAGATCTATTTCTGGCACTTCGTGCAGAACAGTTAAGACCATTGATGCAAAAGCTTCATTGATTTCCCACACTTTAATATCGCTAAATTTCTTATTGGTTCGAGTCAAGACTTTATGAATTGCAGATACTGGGGCCAGGGTAAATTCATTTGGATTTGTTGCGGTTACTTGCGCACCAAGAATTCGACCAATTCCAGTTAGACCTAAATTATCTGTGCCGGCTCGATCCGTAATCAACATGGTCACGCTGCCATCATTTAATGGAGATGAATTTCCGGCAGTGCCGGCACCATTTTCAGAGAAAACAGATGGCAGAGAAGCTAATTTTTCTAACGTTCCATCTGCACGAATTGATTCATCTTTAGTTACATCACCGAAAGGAACCACGAAATCTTCATGCAAGTTCTTGTCCCATGCAGCTGCAGCCAATTGATGTGAACGATGTGCCCACTCATCTTGTGCCTGTCTAGAAATATTAAATCTTTCTGCTACTTCTTCAGAGCATCTTCCTAAACTTGCAGTCCAGTGTGCAGGGAATAACGGATTTGTAAGTCGCCAACCAACTGTCGATTGATTAAAAACTGGGCTAGTTGGCTCCTCCTTACTTGTGCGCTCGACAATCCACGGAGCTCTACTCATTGCTTCAACACCACCAGCAATTATGTAATCACTGTCGCCACTTCTAATTGCGCGCGAAGCTTGAATAATCGCTTCTGCACCAGAACCGCACAATCTGTTTATTGTCACGCCTGGAATTGTTACTGGAAATCCAGCAAGTAAAGAACCCATACGAGCAACGTTTCTATTGTCTTCGCCAGCACCATTTGAATCACCGATCATCACATCATCGACGCGGCTTAAATCAAGGCTAGGAATTTTCTTTGCAAGTGAGGCTAGTGTGAAGCCAAGCAAATCATCAGGGCGAACTTTGGATAATCCACCAAAATATCGGCCAAAGGGGCTTCGAACTGCTTCTGCGATGATTACTTCTCTCTGGTTCATATGTCGTATTATTGCCTATCGGAAGAAATACGTAACTACCTTTTTCACTGTGATTTTCAGATGATCGGAGAATTCATGAGCAACACCCCGCTCCGAGTTCTGGTTACCGGTGCAAGTCGTGGAATCGGTGAAGCTATTGCAACTCAATTGTTAGATGCTGGTCACAGCGTCGCGTTAACCGCCAGAACAGCACAGGATTTAGAGGCGATAGTCGCTGGGCGAACAAATAAAAATTTGATCATTCCCGCAGATGTCACGGATTCAAAGAGTGCGAATATCGCACTCGAAAAGATTATTTCGGCCTGGGGCGGAATTGATGTTCTAATTTTAAATGCCGGAGACGGTAGTGCTGCTCCAATTGATAAAACCTCTAATGAAGTTTGGGAGCACTCGATTGCAATTAACTTGACTGCGCCATTTCAATATTTGCGTGCTGCTGTGCCAGCGATGAAAGAGGCAAAATTCGGGCGCATAATTGTTATAGCAAGTTCTGCAGGATTAATCGGTGAACCAAATGTTTCAGCGTATACCGCCGCAAAGCATGGCGTAATTGGATTAGTGAGAGCTGCGGCAGCGGAATTAGCAAAGCATGGAATTACCGTAAATGCGGTTTGTCCAAGCTATGTAGATACTCCAATGACAAAGCGATCATTAGAAGCAGCTGCTGAACGAACCGGAAAAGATTTCAATGAAGTTAAAGCCGCCCTAGAAGCTAAGCAGCCCAGTGGAAGATTCTTAACTCCAAAAGAAGTGGCTAAGGCTGCAATTGCTTTTATCGATTTACCCAACATAACCGGCCAAGCAGAAATTCTTAAAGGAGAATAAAAATGGCAGCAAAGAAGATAAATCCAGAGAGCCTGGCTCCAGCAATTGGTTTTTCACACGCTGTTGTTGTCGAAGGCGGAACTTTAGTGTTCCTCGCTGGCCAGACCGCACTTAATAAAGAGGGCGTGATTGAAGGAAACGGAATCGTTGAACAATTCGAGAAAGTTATTACAAATCTTCTTACCGCCCTTAGCGCAGCAGGCGGAACACCAGACAACTTAGTTAAGTTAAATATTTATTCTGTTGATCCTGCTGATTACCGGGCAAATTCCCGCGAAATTGGGAAAATTTGGCAACGATTAATAGGTAAGAATTTTCCAGCAATGACACTTGTTGGAGTGACTCGACTCTGGGACGCTGAAGCACTTCTAGAGATTGAAGGGTTTGCGAACCTTTGAAAAGCTTGAGTAATTCGATTTCCGCACTCTGGTCAGCAAAGTCAGTAGCGATTATTGGCGCGACTGAACGGGTTGGCGCAATGGGCAGATTGCCATTGGAGTATCTACAAAGATATGGGTATGCCGGTGAAATATTTCCGGTAAATCCTAAAGGCGGAAATATTCTTGGGCTAAAAGCATTTGAAAACGTTAAAGATATTAATAAAAATATCGAACTAGCTTTGATTATGGTTCCTGCTAATTTTGTTAAGGAAGCAGTTCAAGATTGTGCTGATGCAAAAGTTGGCGTTGCAATTGTTATGTCATCAGGTTTTGCAGAGGCTGATGAAGCTGGAGCAATCGCGCAAGATGAACTATTGGCGATAGCAAAGAAATCTGGAATGCGTTTGGTAGGACCAAACTGCATTGGTTCTGCTGGTGGTGCAAGTAAATTAGCTGCAACATTCTCACCAGTTTTCTCTGGACCAACAACTCCACTCGAAGGTGGAAATATTGCTTTAGTAAGCCAATCTGGTGCACTGGGCTACGGAATTTACTCGCTTGCAGTTGATAGAAGTTTGCCAATTGGATTTGTTGTTACGACTGGAAATGAAGCAGATGTAACCGCTTTAGAAGTTGCCGCAGAGTTGGCCGATGATAAAAACGTCGATGCAATCTTGATGTATGCCGAATCCCTCGCTGATGTCAAAGCACTCCGCGAAATCGCAAAGAAAAAACCAACAGCTATTTTGAAATCGGGCAGGTCGGCAGCAGGTGCAGAAGCTGCAGCTTCACATACTGGCGCGCTGGCCACCGAAGATCGTGTAATCGATGCCGCTATTAATTCATCCGGCGCAGTTCGAGTCGATGATGTCGAACATCTACTTGATGCTGGAAGTATCTTTGCAAGTAAAGTTTCGATGACCGGTAATCGCGTTGCAATTATTACAACATCAGGTGGAAGTGGAATTCTTGGCACGGATGCGCTTGAAAAATTTGGCTTAACTCTGGCCAAGCTCTCTGCGAAAACCACTGAAGCTTTAGACCAGATCGTTCCAAGCTATGGAAATACTGCTAACCCAGTGGATGTAACCGCTGCTGTTATGTCGGCACCAGATCTATTTGAGAAGTGTGTTGAAGTTCTTGCTAAAGATCCCGAAGTTGATGCAATTGTCGCGACGTTCTGTGTTCTAGTTGGAAATGATGTTGAACGAATCGCCAATGCATTAAGTGCAGTTCGTGGGGTTCGTGAAATTCCAGTTGTTGTTGCGCGAACCGGTTCACAAAGTTTGGCACCAGAGGCAGATAAATTATTTAGAGCCGCAAAGCTTGCAGTATTCCCAACTCCAGAACGTGCAGTTCGGGCACTACAAACTCTGCGAATTGCGACAAAACCAGCCCATAGCGTTACACGCAAACCAATTTGCAATCCACTTCCAACGCCAGCAGATCAAGCGACCGAAGATCAATTAAAGAGCGCGCTTGCATCGGTCGGAGTTCCGGTTCCGCTTTCAGTAGTTGTAGATAATCTTGATGAAGCTATCGCAGCTGTTGCAAAAGTTGGTGGCCGGTCAGTAATGAAAGCGGTCATTCCTGGTTTATTGCACAAAAGTGAAGCAGGTGGAGTAGCGCTAGATATCAGCGCTGATACTGCCGGCGAAACCTATAAGAGACTCTCACAACTTGGATCAGATAAGAACGTAAGTAATAAAGTTTTAGTTGAAACTTTTGTGCCAAAGGGCGTAGAAACTCTTGTTGGAATTACATCTAGTTCTCTTGGAAAAGTTCTGACAATTGGTGTCGGTGGAATTTTAACTGAAGTGATTTCTGATGTTGCAGTTCGCCTACTTCCGGTCGATTCAAAAATTGTGAATGAAATGATCGATGAGACCAGACTCACGATTCTCTTCTTGGGAGTTCGTGGTGCTGCTGCCAGCAACCGAGAGGCATTTGTTGACACTGTGCTTAGAATCACCGATGCAGTTATTGATTGGCCCAATGGTTGTGAGTTAGACATGAACCCCTTAACAGTTTTGCCAGAAGGTGCTTGGGTGCTCGACAGCGCTTATTCACCACCAGCAAAAACTTCGGAACGGAGCATGCACTAATGGACGTCGGAACCCTTGTAGCTAGATCAACTCGAAAGTATCGGGATCGAATTGCGGTTGAGAGTTCAGAAGGCGCGATGACATATGGTGAAATCGGCTCTCGTATTTTTCAACTCGCACGTGGATTAAAAGCACTTGGCTTAGCACCTGGAGATCGCGTTCTAGATCTTCAATCAAATCAGCGCACTTATATCGAAACAGATTTAGGAATCAGCACAGCAGGATTGTGTCGTGTTGCTCTGAATTATCGCCTGCACCCAAATGACTGGGTAAGAATTACAAATGACTGTGGTGCCAAAGTTTTGATTATGGATGCAAAGTTTTGGGATGAATCAGCTCCCGTTCGTGAATTAGTTGATCACATTATTTTGATTCACGGCGAACACGATGGAACAACGCCTTACGAAGCCTTCTTAGCTAAACAAGAATCCCACGCATTTTCTACCGCAGTTGATCCAGATAGTTTTGTGTCTCTCAACTATTCTTCAGGAACAACAGGAAACCCAAAAGGTGCAATCAGAACTCATCGCAACCGCACTGCAAGTTTGAACAACATCATCACTGATATTTTTGGTCGTATCCCAAATGAAACTGATTGTTGGGTTCACGCTGGTCCAGTAACACATACCAGCGGTCTCTTTGTTCTTCCATACTTTACTTTTGGTGCAAAGCAGATTGTTCTTGCTAAATACGATCCAGAAGAATTCATCGATGTAATCCAAAACCGCGGCGGCAATGCAACAGCACTTGTCCCAACCATGGTTGCCCGACTTCTTGCCGTAGATGGAATTACTAAAGAGAAAATGGCTAATTTGCGGATGCTTGGCTATGCCGGTGCCCCAATGCCACCAGATCAAATCAAGCAATGCCATGAAAAAATAACAACAAAGATGGTTCAGTATTACGGCCTGGTTGAAGCGATTCCGCCAGTTACTGTTCTAAGCGAAGCTGATCACGCACTTGGCTTGTCACAAAATCCAGAACTACTTACTAGTGCGGGTAATCCATGTGTTGGTGTTGAAATTCTTATTGTTGATGAAAATGGTAAAGAAGTTCCGGTTGGTGAAATTGGTGAAGTTATAACTCGTGGCGATCACGTAATGCGCGGTTATTACGGAGCCGCTGGCCAAGATGCAACAGTTACCAAGGCCGTTCGTGATGGCTGGTTGCACACCGGTGACCTAGGTCGAATTGATGAAGATAATCGCTTGTATTTGGTTGATCGCAAGGGCGACATGATTATCAGTGGTGGTTACAACATCTATCCACGCGAAATCGAAGATGTTATTGCTGAAATTCCAGAAGTCTTAGAAGTCGCGGTTATGGGAATTCATGATGTCGAATGGGGCCAACGCGTAACTGCAATGGTGACCTTGGTTCCAAATACGACCGTTGATCATGCTGAACTTACAACTCGCATTCTTGATCACTGCAAATCTAGAATGGCCTCATACAAGAAGCCAAAAGATCTTCGCATTGTTGCTGAATTCCCACTGAATTCAACAGGCAAGATTGCAAAGAAGGTTTTGAAGCAACAACTCGAAGCTGAAGGAAAGTAAATGACTTTAGAGAAACCAGGAGAGTATCCATACACCAGAGGCATTAATGCTGATGCTGGCGTTTGGACGATGGGGCAATACGGTGGCTTCGGAACTCCTGCAGAAACAAATGCTCGCTTTAAAATGTTGCTTGATCAGGGCTTAACAGGATTTAGCGTCGCACTCGATCTTCCAACGCAGCTGGGGCTCGATTCCGATGATCCACTTTCACTTGGTGAAGTTGGTCGTGTTGGTGTTGCTATTGATTCACTTGCAGATATTGAAATCTTGATGGATGGAATTCCACTAGAAAAAATTAGCCAAGTTCGCACAACTGCTAATTCAATTGGATACATCTGGGCTGCAATGTTCATTGCTCTAGCTGAACAACGAAACGTTAATCCAAATAAGTTTGGAATGTTTATTCAGAACGATGTTCTTAAAGAGTATGTTGCCCGCGGAACTCAAATCTTTCCGGCTGAAGCTGGCCTAAAGCTCTCTGTTGATGTAATCGAACATATTGCAACCAAGATTCCTAAGTGGGTTTCCCTTGCAATGTCTGGATATCACATCCGCGAAGCTGGCTCTAATGCGGTGCAAGAAGTTGCATTTACCTTTGCAAATGCTCGTGAGTATTTAGATAAAGCAATCGCTCGCGGGGTTTCCGTAGATTTCGTTGCCCCAACCCTATTTACATTTCTATCTTCAAATATTGACTTCCTACCCGAAATTGCAAAATTCCGCGCTGCCCGCAGAGTCTGGGCAAAGTTGATGCGTGAAAAATATGGAACCAAGGATCCAGCATCCGAGAAATTACGCATCTTTGCATTTACTGCTGGCTCATCGCTTACTGCGCAACAAGCAATGAACAATGTGGTCAGAACCTCAATCGAAATGATGTCTGCTGCACTTGGTGGAATTCAAACCATGCACGTATCAGCATTTGATGAAGCACTTGGTGTTCCATCCGAAGAAGCAGCGACACTGGCACTTCGCACCCAGCAAGTGATTGCTTTTGAAACTGGTGTTCTAGATAGCCCAGACCCACTTGCTGGAAGTTATGAATTAGAACGAATAACTGATGAATTAGAGCGTGAAATTTGGGATTTGTTGGCGGGTATTGAAAAGCGTGGTGGTGCACTTGAATGCATCAATAACGGTTACTTCGTAAATGAAATTTCCGAGAATTCATATAAGTTAACGATGGCAATTGAATCCGGAGCCAGAAAAGTTGTTGGTGTAAACGCCTTCCAATCTGAATCAGCCCCAATCAAACCATTTGAGATTAATCCAAAGAGCGAATCCGAACAGGTAGCTGCTGTTCAAGCAGTTCGTGCAAATCGAGATAACAACGTAGTCAAAGCTGCGCTTGAGAATTTACTCGTAGTTGCAAAGGCTGGCGATAACGTGGTTCCAGCAACGGTTGAAGCAATTAAGGCTTATGCAACTGTTGGTGAAATTGTGAATGAGTTGCGTAAAGTCTATGGAAAATGGCAGCCGACAAAGATTTTTTAGCTCTTTAATCTGAAGCGCTGCAACTTTCCGGTAGTTGTTTTTGGTAGTGAATCAACAAAATGTATTGATCTTGGGTATTTATACGGTGCAATTTGATTCTTAACATGATCTTGTAATTCTTTGGCCATAGCATCAGATGTAATAAATTCTGCTCGAAGAACAACATACGCAGTAACAACCATTCCACGCTCTTCATCTGGCAGACCAACTACTGCAACTTCGGCTACTGCATTATGCATAAGCAGGGCATTCTCTACCTCAGGTGCCGCAATGTTGTAACCACTTGAAATAATCATGTCATCAGCGCGGGATTCATATTTAAAATAGCCCTCTGGGGTCCGGGTATAAATATCACCAGTTAAATTCCAGCCCTTAACGACATAATCCTTCTGCCTGGCATCATTTAGATAGCGGCAGCCAGTCGGGCCCTTAACTGCGAGAAATCCTTGTTCGCCATCTTTTACTTCTACAAAATTTTCATCAACGACCATTGCTTGATACCCAGGAACCGGCTTTCCAGTAAGTCCCGGAATAATTTCGTGATCACTTGCCGATATAAAGATATGCAGTAATTCTGTTGCACCGATGCCATCAATTAATTTATTTCCAGTTGCCTCAAACCAAGCGCGCCAAGTTGCAAGTGGTAGGTGTTCGCCAGCAGAAACACATCGACGCAGAGATGAAACGTCTTTACCCTCAAGCTGGGGAAGCATTGCTCGGTATGCAGTTGGAGCAGTGAAAAGAATTGAGATTTTATATTCAGAAATCTTCTCTAACAGAACTGGTGGCGCTGCGTTCTCTAATAGAACAGTTGTTGCTCCGACTCGAAGTGGGAATACAACTAAACCACCTAAACCAAATGTAAATGCAATCGGTGGGCTGCCAGCAAAGACATCATCTTTTGTTGGCTTAACAACGTTCTTTGAGAAGGTATCAGCAATGGTCAAGATATCTCGGTGAAAATGCATTGTAGCTTTTGGCACTCCGGTTGAGCCAGATGTAAATGCAAAGAGACTGACATCATCCGCTGCAGTTTCACAGACTTTGAATTCAGCACTTTGCTTCGCTATATCAACATCAAAATCACTTCCGCCACCAACAATAAAAGTTTTTCCGGAATAGTTAGGAATTGCCTGCCACTCTTCAACAAATCTGTGATCGACTAGTGCATATTGAATCTGGCCAATTTCAACAATCTTCGCTAATTCGACTGCACGTTGCAGTGGAATGGTAGTAACCGCAATGGCACCAACTCTTAGAATTGCCAGCCAGATTGCAACCGCAATCGCATTATTTGGGCTACGAATCGCAACCCGGTTTCCTGGAACTACACCTTGTACGAGTAGATAATTTGAAATTCTATTTACTAAATCAAGAAGTTCGCCGTAAGTAAAGTTACCGTCAGCAGCAATTATGGCTGATTTATCTCGGCCAACTAATTCAATTGTTCTCTCCAATAATTCGTAACTTGCATTTAATTGCTCTGGATAAGTTGCCGCTGGATGGCTCAAGATTAATTCTGGCCAGAGAGATTTATCTGGAAGATTATCTGTGGCAAAGGAATCTATGTGAGCGCTTTTAACCATTACTAGCCATTTCTATGTTTCTCGATTTCAGCCATGAGTTCACTTACCCCAGTTCCGTTCTGCATTGCACCAAGCAATACTGGTGGCATCCAAGGCTTTCCTGCAACTGTTTTAGGCATCGACATTGAAATCGAACGCTCGATATCTGCTGCAGTCTCCTTTGCCCCCTCGCGATCTGATTTATTAATTAAATAGATGTCACCGATTTCAAGTAGGCCGGCCTTAGATGCCTGTATCCCATCTCCCATTCCAGGAGCGAGAACTACTACTACGGTGTCAACAACTCGCATAACTTCAACTTCGCTCTGTCCTACACCAACAGTTTCAACAATTATGAAATCAAATTTTGCGCTCTGCACCAATTTCAATACGGCTTTTGTGCTAACTGAAAGTCCACCAAGGTGGCCACGCGTTGCAAGTGAACGGATAAACACACCTGGATCAGTGAAGTGATCGGTCAATCTAATTCGATCACCAAGAAGTGCGCCGCCTGATATCGGTGAAGATGGATCTACTGCAAGAACTGCAACTGAAAAGTTTCGCTCTCTTAATAAGTTAACTAGCGCATCAACTGTGGTTGATTTTCCAACTCCGGGCGCACCGGTTATTCCGATTACTTGCGCCCCAGCTTTATCTTCAATTTCGAATGGCTGGCCCGAGTTCTCAATAATCGTAATTGCCTTCGCTAACGCCTGTCGGTCTCTGTTGCGAACTTGGCTAAGGAGTTCGGTGTGATCGCTCTGGCTCATATGCCAAACCTTATGACATATTTCTCGTGATAAGTTGTGCCCATGGCTGAAATATCCCAATCAGTTCCGATTCGCGTAGTAGTCGCAAAACCTGGTCTAGATGGACATGACCGGGGAGCAAAGGTTGTTGCCCGTGCGTTGCGCGATGCTGGATTTGAAGTTATTTACACCGGCCTTCATCAGAGTCCAGAACAGATAATTGCAACAGCAATTCAAGAAGATGTTCAAGCTATCGGACTTTCGATTCTTTCTGGCGCACATATGACAATTTTTGATCGCATTATGAAACTCTTGAAGGATAACAAGGCAGAAAATATTGTTGTTTTTGGCGGCGGAATTATTCCTGAAGCTGACAAGTTAGCACTCAAGGAAATGGGCGTTGGTGAAATCTTTACACCTGGAACACCAACCGCAGACATAATTTCTTGGCTGCAAAACGCGGTAACAGCCCGCGCTTAATTACGTTACTTTTGAATTGGTATTCGAAATCTTTTTGTAATCTCCCGAGGCAACTAAATCTTTTAGCCTTGAAAAACCATCCCAGATTTCAGCATAAGAGTTCTGAAGTGGTGAAATCGCTAATCTAACTGAGTTCGGCGCACGATAATCTGGAATCACATTCGCTAATTGGCGAAGCGCAAATGCAATTTGCTTACCATCAGGATGAACCAATGAAACGTGGCCACCCCGCCATTTTGCTTCTCTTGGAGTATTTAAAGTAAATCCAAGATCGGCAAGCCAGGCATCATAAAGATCAATCATCATCTGAGTTCCTGCTGCGCATTTTGCCTCTATATTTTTAATTCCAGCTTCTTCAATAATTCCAAATGAAGATTGCACAGAACGAAGCGCAATTATGGAAGGCGTTGCGATTTGAAAACCAGCTAAACCTTCAGCTTTCTTAAATATTGGTCCCATATCAAACATATTTTCTTGGGCATGCCAGCCTTGAATTGGAACTTGCAATTCGTTCTGCACTCGCTTGGAAACATATAACCAACCAGGAGAACCTGGACCAGAGAACCCAAATTTATATGTGCAACCAACTGCCAGATCAACACCATCTTTATCAAATTGCAGATCAATAGCACCAATTGCATGACTGCAATCCCAAATAGTAAATGCGCCATATTTTCGGGCAACATCAGTTAGCGCCTTTACATCATTGCGAGCACCTGCCCGATATTGAATAACTTCAAAAGTTACGAAGGCAACATCTTCACTCAGGTATTTTTCTAGAATTTCTGGAGTGATTCGCTCGTGCTGCGAAATCGCAGTATCTTCATTGTTGATGATGACTAGATTTAATCCACGTTCTTTTGCATATCCTTGCAAGATATAGCGGTCGGTTGGGAAATTCGCGGCATCAATAATTATGGTTTTGCGGTCAGGTCGTGCGGCAAGTGCTGCGCCAGCAAGTTGGTAGAAATTAACTGATGTCGTATCAGTGACTAAAACTTGTCCTGCCGCCGCGCCAAGAGTTGTGCGCCCCAATAGATCTCCGGTTGCAAACGGCTCTTCAATCCAATCACTCCAGCCCTCGACAACTTTCGCGCCCCAATCATTAAGCAAATAATCATTGATCACCTTGATTGTTCGTTTTGGCAACCGGCCTAATGAATTTCCATCCAAGTAACAAATTGCCGGGTCATTTATTATGAATTCATCCCGGAATTTCGCCAATGGGTCCTTGGCATCTAGATCGAGCGCATATTGCCTATTTGTTACATCCATTTTCCAACTGTAGCAATAGTCAAATACCCTTGCACTATGGCCGTCACTAATTTGTTGAATCTAGAGTCGGTCTCAAAATCTTTTGATATTAGAGCGTTATTGGAAGGCGTCTCACTTGGCGTAAACACTGGTGATCGAATTGGAATTGTTGGCAGAAACGGTGGCGGCAAAAGCACGCTAATTAAAGTGATGGCTGGGATTGAAGCACCAGACTCTGGACGGGTCTCAAAAGCCGGCTCAATCAATATCGGATTATTGGGGCAGAGCGATGACTCAGATGAGGATTCATTGGTGCGCGATGTCGTCCTCGGAGATTTAGCAATACATGAGTGGGCCGGTAATTCAAAAGTCAGAGAAGTCCTAACCGGATTGTTTGGCGGCATTAGCGAAGAGCTGCTTGATCGAAAGATTTCTTATTTATCTGGCGGTGAACGCCGTCGGGTTAATTTAGCGAAGTTGTTAATTGCAGATCTTGACTTAGTTTTATTGGATGAACCAACAAACCACTTAGATGTTGAAGGGGTTTCATGGCTTGCACAATATTTAAAGCACAATACAAAATTAGCAGTTGTAGTGATCACTCACGATCGTTGGTTCTTGGATGAAGTCTCAGATCAAATCTGGGAAGTTGTAGATGGAAACGTTCTGGCCTATGACGGTGGATATTCCGCATATGTTTTATCTAAAGCCGAACGAGCCCGTCAGATAACAGTTGAAGATGGCAAGCGAAATATGTTGATCCGAAAAGAACTCGCCTGGCTTCGAAGAGGTGCACCTGCACAAACTGTAAAACCAAAATTTAGAATAGATGCTGCCAACACTTTGATTGCAAATGAGCCACCACCTAGAAACGAGACCGAGCTTCTAAATTTTGCAGCAAATAGATTGGGAAATACAGTTTTTGAAATTCATCAAGCAACGATTAAAGCTGGTGAAAAAATAATTTTGGAAGACCTTTACTGGAACATCGGTCCCGGTGATCGCATTGGCGTTGTGGGAGTAAACGGCGCTGGTAAAACAACTTTGTTTAGGGCCTTGCTTGGTCAGATTAGTTCTACGGCCGGCAAGATAACGACGGGAGTGACAGTCAAAGCTGCATTTCTCTCACAACATCTTGAAGAGTTAGATCCAACTTGGCGAGTTCTAGAGGCAGTAGAAAAAGTGGCTAACCAGGTTCAATTAGGAAATGGCAAAGAGTTATCAGCCAGCCAGCTCTGTGAAAAGTTAGGTTTCAATACAGATTCGCAGTGGACTCCGGTCGGAGATTTATCGGGCGGCGAGCGACGTAGGTTGCAATTGACTCGGCTACTAATGGATAGCCCAAATGTCTTATTGCTCGATGAGCCAACAAATGATTTTGATGTCGAGACTCTTACTGCTCTTGAAGATTTACTCGACTCCTTTGGCGGCACGCTTTTAGTGATTTCGCACGATAGATATTTCCTAGAACGAGTATGTGATCGCTTTGTTGGCCTACTAGGTGATTCAAAGTTACGCGATTTACCTAGGGGCATTGATGAATATTTAAAGCTTCGAACTAGCTCAATTGAATCTAGTGGATCTGTAATTCCAAAAGTCAAGACATCAAATATTGCAGAGATCAAAGAAGTGCGGAAGGAGATTGCGAAGTATGAGCGCCAAATCGCAAAACTAGAAGCACAAATTATTGAGTTAGAGAGTCAGCAGAGTGAACTAGCTTTCGATCATGAAAAATTGGCCCAGAACATGGAAGAATTAGCGAAATTATCCCAAGAGAAGTCTGCAATCGAAGAGAGTTGGTTGCAGGCTAATACAATTTTAGAAGGTCTCGAAAATTAAGATTACACATTCACAAACTGCCAGACTTGAAGTGCTCGCTGCGATTTCTGGTGTATTAATCGCGCTGCAATCGCGCGCGAATGGCGAACTCTCGCATTTATTAGGCAATAGCACTGAAGCGGCGCTCGTCTCATTTGGTTCAGGTTTGATTGTTATATCTCTTATTGCACCTTTTAATAAATCAATTAAAACTGGAATTCGAAACCTTCGTGTTGCAGTTGCTGCAAAAGAAATTCCAAGGTGGCGACTTTTTGCTGGAGTTCTTGGTGGAAGTTTTGTTGCACTACAAACTCAAGTTGTGCCGATAATTGGCGTGGCTCTCTATTCTGTAGCATCAATTGCGGGCCAAACCGCTATGTCATTGATAGTAGATCGAATTGGCTTAACCGGTGGTGGCAAAAAATTGATTTCAAAACGTCGAGTCATGGCAGCTTTGATAACCGTATTTGCTGTTTTTATCTCAGCGCTGGATCGAATTTCCTTAGCCTCATTCTCGGTTTTTGCGGTTGCCCTTGCAACGTTAGCCGGTGCCTTAGTTGGTGTTCAACGTGCGCTCAATGGCCAGATCAATGAATATTCGAAGGCAAGTTTCACAACTTCGCTATTGAATTTCTTTATGGGAACCTCTGTTTTAGCACTTATGTTATTTGCGCTCTTAATCTTTAACGGAGATGAAATAGTTCCACTTCCAACTGGTCCATGGTGGATTTACACCGGAGGAACAATTGGTGTTATCTATATTGCATTTACTTCAACAATTGTCCAACATCTTGGTGTTTTGACTTTCACACTCTTTAGCGTTGGAGGCACATTAATCGGATCACTCTTGATTGATCTGATTGCACCAACAAACGGAAACACAGTTTCTTGGTTTTTAGTCTCAGGAATCCTGATGACTTATCTTGGTGTTGTTATAGGTGGGCAATCAAGGCTTTTTAAGCGCTAAGTGCGACCAGCAAGTTTTACAGCGTCCGCAACTTTAGTTACAACCTGAGTATCAAAAACACTTGGAACGATGAAGTTTGCATTTAGCTGATCTGATGTAACACAAGAAGAAATAGCATCAGCTGCTGCAACCAACATCGCGTCTGTAATTTTTGTGATTCGACCATCAAGTAAACCGCGGAAGATTCCTGGGAATGCAAGAACGTTATTGATTTGGTTTGGTTGATCACTTCTGCCAGTAGCAACAACCGCTGCATATTTACGGGCAACCGCAGGATCAATCTCTGGATCTGGATTTGCTAGCGCAAAAACTATAGAATCTGCAGCCATTGCGGCGACATCAGATTCCTTTAAGACATCCGGAGCACTGACACCAATAAAGATATCGGCACCAATCATGGCTTCTGTGATTGTTCCATTGAAATTTCCAGGAGAGCAGTGATCAACAAACCAGGTGCGCATCTCTTGATCGCCGGCTTTGTGTTCGGAGACCAGACCATCTTTATCGTAACCAATAATATTTTTGGCACCACTTGCTACTAACAACCGAGCAATTGCAGTTCCGGCAGCTCCGGCTCCACTCATTACTATTTTTGCTTTTGCTAAATCTTTTTTAACGAACTTCAGCGCATTGGTAAGAGCAGCAAGAACAACAATTGCAGTTCCGTGTTGATCATCGTGAAAAACTGGGATATCTAGAAGATCGCGAAGTCGGCGCTCAACTTCAAAACAACGAGGTGCAGAGATATCTTCTAGGTTAATTCCACCGTAAACTGGAGCAATGATTTGAACAGTTCTTACAATCTCATCTACATCTTGAGTATCCAAACAGACTGGCCAAGCATCAACATCAGCAAATCTCTTGAATAGCGCAGCCTTACCCTCCATGACAGGAAGCGCAGCTTCTGGCCCAATATTTCCGAGTCCCAAGACAGCCGATCCATCTGTAACAACTGCAACAGTATTTCGTTTGATTGTTAGGCGCCGAGCATCTGATTTATCTGCGGCAATAGCTTGTGAAATACGAGCAACACCAGGGGTGTATGCACGAGAAAGATCATCACGGGTTTTTAGTGGAACCTTAGATTGAATTTCAATCTTGCCACCAAGGTGTAATAAGAAAGTGCGATCACTGACTTTACGAACAGTAAGTTCTGGATGGCTTGCAATTGATGCAGTAATTGCCTCAGCGTGTTCAGCATCGATTGCATCGCAAGTCACGTCGATGACTACGTGATCTAAGAAAGATTCAACAACGTCAAGAGCAGTTATTGCAGCACCTGCAGCGGTAATCGCAGTTGTAACTTCTGCTACTGGTTGCGCAGAAGGCGGACCTTCAACGCGAATAGTTATTCCGTAGCCAGGACTTGTAGATGCCATGTTTTACACAACTCCATATAAACGATCGCCGGCATCGCCCAAACCAGGAACGATGTAACCCTTTTCATTTAATTTTTCATCAAGAGCACCGGTAACAATTGTTATTGGCAAGTTCTTTCCAGCAAATTCTTTTTCAAGCAGTGCAATTCCTTCAGGTGCAGCCAAGATTGTTATCGCAGTGATATCGGTGGCACCGCGCTCAAGAAGGTAATTGATTGCGGCAATCAGAGTTCCACCAGTTGCAAGCATTGGATCAAGGATGTAGCACTGCCGTCCAGTTAAATCATCGGGCAAGCGATTTGCATATGTAGATGGCTTTAAAGTGTCGTGATCGCGAATCATTCCGAGAAAACCAACTTCAGCTGTCGGCATTAATCGAGTCATTCCCTCGAGCATTCCAAGACCAGCGCGCAAAATTGGGACAACTACAGGTCTTGGTTTTGTAAGTTCGACACCATCGGCCATCGCAACTGGGGTCTTAACTTTTACTGGAGTTGTGCGAACTTCTCGCGTTGCTTCGTAAGCCAATAAAGTGACGATTTCTTCAGTTAATTGGCGAAAAGTTGGAGAATTAGTTTTTTCATCCCGAAGCACTGTCAATTTATGTGCAAGCAATGGATGGTTCGCTACATGAATCTTCACGACGCATACCTTACTCGCGCTAGTGGGGCTTGTCGCACGCCCGCTTTAGTGTCAGTATTGAAGCCTGCATTAATAGGACCGGGGGTGAGCGCATTGATAAACGAGTCGAGCAATGTGGAAGACTTTGGGATTATTGCGTGGCACGAAGATGGTCGCTGGAATGTGTCGGAACTAACTCATGCCAGGGATCTCGGTTCAATCATGGATCAATTGAATTCGCAAGCAACCAATGGCGGGGCGATTGCGCTGATTGCAATCGAAGAAGATTATTTTGTTGTTGCTAGAGCGCTTGGTTCTCAAATGCAAATGATGATTAGCGATGTTACATATGCACTCGAGTCTGATTTAGCTGCTGACTTACTTGAAATGTTGGATCTGCCATTTCCAGAAGAAGATGATGATTCGCAACCTGGTGGTGACATTGATTTACTTTCAGATCTCGGCATGAGCGCAATGGAACTTGAAGCGCTCTGTGATGATCCAGAACTTTTCCCTGACGAACAGTTAGATGCAATAGCGTCAAAACTTGGATTTGGAAATCAATTCGCCGAACTTTACGAGAGCCAATAAACATTGTCTTTAATTTCAAATTCTTATCAAGATGAAATGCAGCAGGCGTTAGAAATTGCTAAATCAGCGCTCGCTTCCGGTGATGTCCCAGTGGGTGCACTGGTAATAAATCCAGCGGGCGAAGTGATTTCAACTGGTTTTAATCGTAGAGAAATTGATAACGATCCAAGTGCACACGCTGAAATTATTGCTCTTCGTGAAGCTGCAATCGCAAATAGTTCTTGGCGTTTGGATGGTCACACAATTGTCGTGACACTTGAACCTTGCCCAATGTGCGCAGGTGCAATTTCGCAGGCAAGAATAAAGACATTGGTATTTGGTGCTTGGGATGCAAAAGCTGGTGCGGTTGGCTCAGTTTGGGATGTTCTGCGTGATCCAAGAACGCTGCATCAGGTTGAAGTTATTTCAGGAGTGAATGAAAGCGAATGCGCTTTGCTATTAAGCGAGTTCTTCAAGAATAATCGTTAACGAGCACTGCACTGGCTCGGTTACTCTTAACCAGTGAGTCCAATAACAACATATGCCTATCTTGGTCCAACTGGGACTTTCACCGAGGCAGCGCTTCGCCAAATCGCAGGTGAATCAGATGTTCTGGTTCCTTATTCAAATGTAACTGCAGCTCTTGACGCAGTTCGCGATGGCAAAGCTGAAAAAGTTTTAGTTCCAATTGAAAATTCCGTAGAGGGTGTTGTTTCTAGAACACTGGATGAATTAGCGGTCGGAACTCCACTTGTTGTAACAGCTGAAACAACTCTTCCAGTTTCCTTTGCGCTAATGGTCCTCCCTGAAAGCGCTGGTAAGCCAATTACAAAAATTGCTACCCATCCCCACGCGGAAGCGCAATGCCGCTCTTATATTGCCAAGAACTATCCCCAAGCCGAAGTAGTTGAGATGTCATCAACCGCTGGCGCTGCGAAGGGATTGAAAGATGGAAATTATGATGCCGCCATTGCATCTGAAATTGCTGCAAAAAATTATGGTCTCAAAGTTATAGCTACCGATATCGGCGATAACACCGGCGCAGTAACTCGATTTGTAGTGGCCCAAAAACCTGGTGAAACTCCAAAACCAACCGGAAATGATCGAACTTCACTTGTTGCCTTTATTGGAATTGATCATGCTGGAGCACTACTGGAAATTCTTACAGAGTTTGCAAAACAAGATGTCAATTTAACTTTTATTCAATCACGTCCGACTGGCCGCGAACTCGGCCACTACCATTTCATTATTGATGCAGAAGGACATATTGCAGACCCTAAAGTAGCTGCAGCCATTGAAGGTGTGCGCAAAATTTGTGAGGACATTCGTTTCCTTGGCTCATATCCACGTGTTGGTAAAAGTAACTAGATAGGCTTGCACACGTGATTGATCTGAAAACTTTACGGGAAAATCCCGATGCAATTCGCCATTCTCAGAAAGTTCGTGGCGAAGATGTTGCAGTTGTAGACCAACTAATCGAAGCCGATGCCCTAAGTAAGGCGGCGCTAAGTGAATTCGAAACTATTCGTGCTGAACAAAATGCCCTATCTAAATCAGTTGGTGCAGCTAAAGGTGATGAGAAAACGGCGCTTTTAGAGAATGCAAAAGAGCTAGCAAATAAGGTCAAGGCAGCAGATGCCAAGCGCGGCGAGCTTGAAGCTAAAACACGTGAATACTTATTAAAGATTTCAAATTTAATTGATTTAGATGCGCCAGTTGGTGGCGAAGAAGATTTCAAGGTAATTGAAGAAATTGGTATGCCACGCGATTTTAAGGGCGAGGGTTTTGAACCAAAAGATCATGTGGAATTAGGAAAATTGCTTAAGGCGATTGATACCGAACGCGGGGCAAAAGTTGCAGGGTCGCGTTCTTATTACTTAACAGGTCCTGGTGCGATGCTGGAATTTGCACTCGTTAATTTTGCAATCTCATCAGCAGTTAAAGCTGGATTCATTCCGGTAATTCCACCAGTTCTGGTAAATCCAGCTGCGATGGAGGGCACCGGATTTCTTGGCCAAGCCGCGGAGAATGTTTATCACTTAGAAGAAGATGATGTTTATTTGGTTGGAACAAGTGAAGTCCCACTTGCTGCGTATCACATGGATGAAATTGTTGAGAATTTGCCTATTAGGTATGCCGGTTATTCATCATGCTTCCGTCGCGAGGCTGGGACTTACGGCAAAGATACCCGCGGAATTATCCGTGTCCATCAATTCGATAAAGTTGAAATGTTTTCATTTGTTAAACCTGAAGATGCGAAGGCGGAACATTTGCGACTTCTCGAATGGGAGAAAGATTTTCTAAAGGCAATGGAAGTTCCATTTAGAGTTATAGATGTTGCATCTGGAGATTTAGGGTCAAGTGCAATTCGTAAATTTGATTGTGAAGCTTGGATGCCAACTCAAGGCTCTTATCGCGAAGTAACTAGCACCTCTAATTGCACTGAATTTCAAGCGCGCAGATTAAATATTAGATACCGTGATGATTCCGGAACTAAGCCAGTAGCAACACTAAATGGCACCCTCGTCGCAGTCCCAAGAATGATTGTTGCAATTTTTGAGAATCATCAAAATCAAGATGGATCAGTGAATGTGCCAAAGGCGCTTCGCCCCTTTTTAGGCGTAGATACTTTGGTGCCATTTTTATGATTCCAGGTAAGCGCCCTAAATTAATTGCAACAGATTTAGATGGAACGATAGTTCCGCACCTTGGTCCGATCTCAGATCGCACAGTTGCAGCATTTAAAAAAGCTCATGATTTAGGAATTGAAATTTTCTATATAACTGGGCGACCACCACGCTGGATGAATGAAATCCGGGATTCGTTTGGATTTGGAAATGCAGTGTGCGCTAATGGCGCAATCTTATATGACCTAATGAATGGCAGAGTTCTAGAGCAGTGGCTGATGCCAAAGGAGAATCAATTAGAAGTTGTTAATCGTCTGCGCAAACACTTGCCTGGAATCTATTTCGCAGTCGAATACGATGAAGAATTCCATCGCGAAATCAAATATACAACTAAGTGGGATATTGGTTTAGATAATGTCGGTGTAGAAAATATTGAAGAGAAGATCGAACAACCAGCATTTAAAATGCTTGGGCGGTGCGGCAATAATGAATTCACATCCGATCAGATGTTAGAAATTGCTACGCGCGAACTTGATGGAATTGCAAACATAACCCATTCCAATTCAAGTGAATCACTAATCGAAATTTCAGCGGTTGGCGTAAGCAAAGGTCAAACACTTTCAAAGATGGCCGCTCGCGCAGGGCTAACAAGTGAAGACTGCGTCAGCTTTGGCGATAACCCAAATGATTTCTCCATGCTGCAATGGGCATCAAGATCTTGGGCAATGTCTGATGGCCATCCCGACGGCTGGAAGTATGCAAAGTTTGTTGCTGAAGCCCACTATCACGATGGGGTTGCAATGGTCATCGAAGAACTCCTGGAATTGCCCGCTTAACTAGTTAGAGGGTAAGTTTGCCCACGGAGGGCTCGCATAGCGGCCGAGTGCACCGGTCTTGAAAACCGGCAAACGAAAGTTTCGTGGGTTCAAATCCCACGCCCTCCGCCAGTTTTCTTGATTATTTAGGGCAATTCCCGTGTGGGGGAATTCATAACTCGCAGAGCCAAATACATCTAGCAGGATTTAGCGATGCCCTGCAAAATTAACCCATGGCTACTGGGGTATTTTCAGAATCACGAGCAAAGATAAAAGAGCGCACTCTTCGAACTGATAAGTGGTGGTTACAACCGCTGATCACGTTTTCAGTTTTGATGAGCTTCATTGTTTATGCAACTTTTCGCGCCTTCGAGAATAAATATTATTTTGCAGAACCTTTAGTTTCTCCACTTTACTCACCATGTCTGTCCACGGCATGTGTTGATGGCACTTCACCCCTTGGGCAACCATTCAATAGTCAATATTTTGGAATAGGAATTTCACCAGCACTATTTATTTTGATATTCCCACTTGGATTCAGATTGACTTGCTATTACTACCGCAAGTCTTACTACCGGGCATTCTGGATGTCACCCCCAGCATGTGCAGTTGCCGAACCTCACGCAAAATACACAGGCGAAACTCGGGCCCCTTTAATTTTGCAGAATTCACACCGCTGGTTCTTTTATGCTGGCTTAGTTTTCAACGTCATTCTTACCTATGACGTAACCATTGCTTTCAGGAATGAAGAGAAAGAGTGGGGCCACATGAGCGTGGGAACTTTGGTTCTCGTCTTTAGCACAGTGATGCTCTGGCTGTATTCACTTTCCTGTCATACCTGTCGCCACACAATTGGTGGGCGATTAAAACATTTCTCTAAGCACCCAATTCGCTACAAGACTTGGACTTGGATTTCAGCCCTAAATCATAAGCATCCAACATTTGCTTGGATCTCACTCTTCGGAGTTGCTTTTGCCGATATCTACGTCCGCCAAGTTGCATCTGGCGCCTGGACCAATTTCTACTTCTTCTAAAGAGAGAAACTAATGACATCACTTGAAAAACATAAGTACGACGTAGTCGTTATCGGTGCCGGTGGTGCCGGACTTCGTGCTGCAGTTGAGGCACGTGCTGCCGGACTTCGCGTAGCAATTGTTTGCAAGTCTTTATTCGGTAAGGCCCACACTGTTATGGCTGAAGGCGGCGCCGCAGCATCAATGGGTAACGTAAATGAGAAAGATAACTGGCAGGTTCACTTCCGCGACACTATGCGCGGTGGAAAATTTTTAAATCATTATCGAATGGCAGAACTACACGCCAAGGAATCACCAGATCGCATCTGGGAACTTGAAGTATGGGGCGCACTCTTTGATCGCACTAAAGAGGGAAAGATTAGCCAGCGTAACTTTGGTGGCCACGAATACCCTCGCTTAGCTCACGTCGGCGATCGCACTGGTCTTGAATTAATTCGCACAATGCAACAGCGCATTGTTGCGTTGCAACAGCAAGATGCTAAAGAGAGTGGCAATGCAGAAAGCCACATAAAAGTATTTGCTGAACTTACAATCACTGAAATCCTAAAAGAGAACGGCAAGATTGCTGGTGCTTATGGCTACTGGCGCGAGAATGGCAATGAAGTTTTATTTGAAGCCCCAACAGTAATTATTGCTACTGGTGGAGTTGGTAAGACTTTTAAGATTACATCTAACTCTTGGGAAGGCACTGGCGATGGCCACGCGCTCGCCCTTAAAGCTGGAGCAAATTTAGTTGATATGGAATTCTTGCAATTCCACCCAACCGGAATGGTCTGGCCACCATCAGTTCGCGGAATTCTTGTAACTGAATCAGTTCGTGGTGAAGGTGGAATTCTTACCAACTCACTTGGCGAACGCTTTATGTTCAAATACATTCCAGAAGTTTTCAAAGATAAATATGCTGACAATGAAGCAGAGGCAGATCGTTGGTATCTAGATCAAGATAACAACCGTCGTCCACCAGAACTTCTTCCACGTGATGAAGTTTCTCGCGCAATCAATGCTGAAGTTAAAGCTGGTCGCGGCACCGAACATGGTGGCGTGTATCTCGATGTTTCAAAGCGAATTCCAGCAGATGTAATTAAGAAGCGTCTGCCTTCGATGTGGCACCAGTTCTATGAACTAGCTGGTGTAGATATCACTAAGGAAGCAATGGAAGTTGGTCCTACCTGTCACTATGTAATGGGTGGCGTTGAAGTAGAACCAGATACCGCAGCAGCTATCGGAGTTCCTGGTCTATTTGCAGCTGGTGAAGTTGCTGGTGGAATGCACGGATCAAACCGTCTAGGCGGGAATTCACTCTCAGATCTCTTGGTATTCGGTCGTCGTGCAGGAATGGGCGCAGTCGAATATGTTAAGAAGAATCCAACTTCAACTGTTTCAGAGAAAGCTATTGCAGATGCAGCAGCCAGAATCGAAGCACCATTTAGTCGTGCTGGCGGCGAGAATTCATACTCATTGCATGCAGAACTGCAAGAAGTAACCCACAACCTGGTCGGAATTATCCGTACCGGAAAAGAAGTTGAAGAAGCTATTGAAAAGATTGCAGCAATTCGCGCTCGCAGTGCAAATGTTGCAGTGGCTGGCACCCGTCAGTTCAATCCAGGTTTCCATCTAGCTTTCGACTTAGACAATATGTTGTTAGTCGCCGAGAGCACCGCTAAGTCCGCTCTACTTCGCGAAGAATCTCGCGGCGGACATACTCGCGATGATTTCCCAGGCATGAGCTCAAAGTGGCGCCAGGTAAATCACATTTCAAGTTTTGATGGCAAGGTTGTAAATGTAAAGGCCCAACCACTGCCACCAATACCGAAAGAGTTATTTGATTTGTTTGATGTCCACGAACTTGAAAAATACATGACACCAGAAGAAATTGTGAAAGGTGGTTCCAACTAATGGCCCGCAAACTCAAACTTCGTATCTGGCGTGGAGACTCGACAGATGGTGGACTTAAAAACGTTGAAGTAGAGGCAAATGAAGGTGAAGTAGTTCTAGATTTAATTCATCGCGTGCAAGCAACCCAGATGGGCGATCTAGCGGTTCGCTGGAATTGCAAAGCTGGTAAGTGCGGATCTTGTTCAATGGAAATCAACGGTAAGCCACGTCTTGCTTGCATGACCCAAGTAGCTTCATTCCCTGAAGGTGAAGAAATTACTGTTACTCCACTTCGTGCATTCCCAGTAATTAAAGATCTGGTTACTGATGTTTCGTTTAACTACCGCAAGGCTATGGAAATTCCTTCATACGAGCACCCAAAGAACCTTGCTCCAGGAGAAGCCCGCATGGAACAAATCGATGTCGAGCGCAGCCAAGAGTTCCGTAAGTGCATCGAATGTTTCTTGTGCCAAGACGTATGTCACGTCGTTCGCGATCACGAAGAGAATAAGAAATCATTCGCTGGTCCACGTTTCTTTATTCGAATCGCAGAATTAGATATGCACCCACTTGATATGTTGAAGAATCGCAAGCAGAAGGCTCAAGAAGAGCACGGACTTGGAATGTGTAACATCACCAAGTGCTGCACCGAAGTTTGCCCAGAACATATTCGCATCACCGATAACGCAATCATTCCGATGAAAGAGCGCGTAGTCGATGTTAAATATGATCCAGTTCGCTGGTTAGGGTCAAAGATTCGCAAACGCGAGGGTATTGTTTAATTCATGATTCCACTGCTGCTCGTCGCCTTTGGCGGAGTAGCAGGAACTCTGGTTCGCTACGGAATCGGAATCCTTGTTCCAGAAGATAGACCAGGAGCCCTTACTGCAAATTTAATTGGCGTTGGCCTTGTCTCAGCTCTTCTAGTTTTAATGGAGCGTCACGGAAATACCCAACTGCGGTTAATTCTGCTTCCAGGTTTCTGTGCCGGAATGACAACCTTCTCGGCAGTTGCGATTCAATCAATTGAACCTGCTGACGGCGGATTTTTCTATCTTGCAACAACTGTAGTTCTAAGTTTGGTAATTGTTGCTGCGGTCCTACCTATTGCTCGAAAAATAATTCCGGTGCGCAAATGAATTTGCTGCTGATAATTCTTGGAGCATTTATTGGCGCCCCTGCCCGATATGCGATTGATCAATACTTAAGAAGGTTTACAACAAAACCTTACGGAACGTTTTCTGTGAATGTCCTAGGATCTTTCCTAATTGGCTTAACTTTCAATTCGTCGGAAAGCGTAAATGGCCTACTTGCAATTGGGTTTGCTGGTGCATTTACTACTTGGTCTACTTTTATCTTGGATCTGTATCTAGCCTACGAATTACGTCGCTATAAGGATGCACTAATAAATGTTGGCGCTTTACTAGTTTTTGGACTCCTTGCCGCTTGGGCCGGAGTGCAATTAGTTAGTTAGCTTTGGTTAAATTAGAAATCCAGACTTCAACTTCATCTGGATGACTTGGTAACTTATTAGATAAAACTCGACAACCTGTTTCGGTAACGAGAACATCATCTTCAATTCGAACTCCGATACCGCGATACTGGGCCGAAAACAGTTCATCATCTGGATGGATGTAAAGCCCAGGCTCAACAGTAAGAATCATTCCGGCCTCTAGAACGCCATCTCGATATTGTTCTACGCGAGCTTCGTTGCAATCATGAACATCTATTCCCAACATGTGGCTTACACCGTGCACCGTCCAACGCTTATGCAATCCCATATCTGGATCAAGAGACTCGGCCGCAGAAACTGGAAGCACACCCAGTCTCTCTAAACCTTTAGCTAAAACTTCGTGCGATGCATTTGTAATATCTTTAAATTTTGCTCCTGGCTTAACTGCAGCAAAACCAGCTTTCTGTGCCTCGTAAACCAATATATAAATCTCGCGTTGGGCTGGTGAAAACTTTCCATTTATCGGCAAAGTTCTTGTGATATCTGCAGTGTAAAACGATTCAACTTCAACACCGGCATCGATCAAAATTAAATCACCGTTTCTAACTTCGCCATCGTTTCTAATCCAATGCAAAATACAGGCATGTGCGCCTGAAGCTGCGATGGTGTCGTATCCAAGTTCGTTTCCTTCAACGCGGGCTCGGCCAAAGAAAGCTGCTTCAATCACACGCTCTCCACGTTTTGTCTCAGTAGCGACATCAAAAACCCGGACCATATCGGCAAACCCACGGTTTGTAGCATCAACCGCTTTCTGCATTTCAGCAATCTCGTATGAGTCTTTAATCAATCTAATTTCAGATAGGTAAGTGACTAACTCTGCAGTCGCCTCTTTATCTTTAGATAATTTCTTATCTACAACCTTATTCTCACCTCTTACATAAACAGTTGGCTTTTCATTACTTAAGAATTTATCTAGATCCTCAACCTGTCGCACTGCAAGGCCATATTTGCGCTCGGTCTCTTCCAAAGTCATTCGACGACCAACCCAGAATTCGCCATATTTAGCATCCCGATAAAACTCGGTGGTGTTGCGCGAAGATCGTGGGTGGATAAATAAAAGCGCTTCGTGGCCATTTGAATTTGGCTCAAGAATAAAGACTGAATCTGGAACTGCATCTCCTGCAGTTATCCCCGTGAAATAAGAGAATGCCGAATGTGCGCGGAAGCGATAATCAGTATCGCTGCTTCGAGTTTTCAGTCCGCCAGCCGGAATAATTACTCGCTTTCCTGGATACTTCTTCGAGAGTTTTTCAATTCGCACTTTTACGAATGGGATAGCCTCGCTTGGAACAATTCCCTCAAGCGGAGTTGGCGCCCAGCCGGTCTTCATAAATTCTGCTAGTCCACGCGGATTAGCCGCATCATATTTACGGCTGCCGTCTTTTGATTCATTCATGGTTTAAGCCTAACCCTTCCCAGAAGATAGTTCTATCAAATCACCAACTTGGATATATTCGAGGCATGAGTATCGAACTCCTCTTCGAACAGATTCAATCACTGTTGGGTGGCCACAACCCCCGAACCTTAATTGGGATTGTGGGAAAACCCGGTGCCGGAAAATCAACAATTGTCGAGCAAATACAAACTAAATATCCGTCTCGCGAAGTTTCCATAATCCCTATGGATGGATTCCATTTAACTAATGAGGAATTGATTTCTTTGGGTCGCCGTGAACGAAAAGGTGCGCCCGATACATTCGATGTCGAAGGCTTTACCTCACTTATTAAGAGCGTGAAAAGCGATCATAGTGTTGACCATAAGTTTCCAATCTTCCACCGTGAAATTGAAGCATCAATAGCGGATGAAGGAATGGTTCCTAAAGAATCAAAAGTTGTAGTAATTGAAGGCAATTATCTGTTTTCAGAAGCTCACGATTGGAATGAGATTTATCCATTGCTAGATCACACCTGGTTTATTGAAATCGATGATGAGATTAGAATTGAAAGACTTATCGCTCGCCATGTTCGTTATGGGAAAACTCGTGAAGAAGCAGAGGCCTGGTCTCGGGGTAGCGATGAAACGAACGCTCGGTTTATTGGTTTAACGGCTAACCGGGCCGAAAACCGAATTAATCTTAGCTAAATTCGAAATAAGCCCTAGTTTAAACCCGAGACCTCGCATAACCTGCCCTTGTGCGCTGCGAATTGAATTTCGGTTGGAAGAGAAAATAACCATGAAAATTAAGCAAATTGATGTCTTCCAAAAAACTTACACAATGTCAGCTGGCAAGTTTGTCATCTCAGGTGGCAAAGTTGCAAGTGATCAAGATTCCACAATTGTCCGAATCGAAACTGACAACGGTCTAGTCGGCTGGGGCGAGCAATGCGTTTTCTCTCCAGGATATTTAGTAGCTCATGGTGATGGCGCACGAGCTGCTTTAAAGTTATTGGCACCGGCAGTTTTAGGAATGGATCCAAGCACCCCTGAATTAGTTTATGGTGTTATGGAAAAAACGATGAAGGGTCATTATTACGCGAAGGCGGCAATCGATATTGCATGCTGGGATCTCTTTGGACAGAGCACAAATATGTCAGTGAGCGATCTTTTAGGTGGAACGCATAGAATCAAGATTCCACTTTATGCACCAATCAGTATGGCTAGCCCAGATGAAATGAAAGATGATTGTGCTAAATGGAAATCACTTGGATATGAAAGATTTCAAATGAAAGTTGGCGGAGATTACGAAACCGACCTTAAACGCGTTGAAGCTTGCATGTCAGTTATCGAAGGTGCAGAACGAATTATTTTTGATGCCAACGGTAACTGGACACAACATGAAGCCGTACAGATTGTCGCTGCCTTAGATGGGCTTAAAATATTTGTAGAACAGCCATGTGCAACCATGGAAGAAAGCGCCAGAGTAAAGGCACGAAGTCGTCAACCATTTATTCTTGATGAAAGTTTGCTAACTAGCGCTGATGTATTGCGCGCCCACGAATTAAATGCAATGGATGCGGTAATGCTTAAAATTTCCCGCTTCGGTGGAATTACACCAGTGAAAAAAGCCCGCGACATAAGTATGGAGCTCGGTCTTGCTTTAACTGTCGAAGATTCCGGCGGTGGCGACATCATTACAGCTGCGATGGCACACTTTTCCGCAAGCACACCAGATCGCTTCTTCATGAATGGCTTCTTCACGGGGTCTATGGTCAAGGAGCGAATTACCGAATGGGGTTGTAAGAATTCGGGTGGCTTCGGTGAATTACCTACCGGAATAGGCCTAGGAATTTCCGTAGATGAAGAGATTTTAGGAAAACCTATTACTACCTACGCATAGTTGAGTTGTGAAGTAAGTAGTTATCAGAATCCTTTGTAAACCTGTAAACTTTCCTCACCACTTGGAGACGTCGCATAGCCCGGTCGAGTGCGCCTCACTGCTAACGAGGTAAGGGGTAAAACCCTTCAAGAGTTCAAATCTCTTCGTCTCCGCTCTTAGAAGAATTTGATTTAATGTTCTGTAATTTCCCTTGATAGCCTTGCCGGATGCCTTCAATCTTTGAGACTGATGCTGTAGTAGACAAGCTTGCAGCCACGGCAATTATCCAGACTAAAAAGTTGTTGACTCAGTCTGAAAAGTTACGTGATCGTCGTGAAAGAGCCAGCCGTAAGCGGGTGGCTCGATTATTTAAAGATCCCAAAGCGATTGAAGCGACCATAACTCTTACCGATGAAGTTATGCGCATAAGCTCTGTTCAATCCTCTTCGCGAATTTTCCGCCGCGCAGCCAAAAAGGCAAGTTTGGTTGGATTCGGCGCAGTAAATGCACTCGGACTTCACTTTATCGGCATCTTGTCGCGAGTAGTTCCGGGACCGGTTGTTGGTCTTGTGCATAAACGAGTTCGCGCACTTTCTAAAGATTTAATCCTGGCCTCTGAAAATGAGAAACTTGCAAAGCACTTAGCAAAGCGCACAAGTAAAGGTATCTCTCTTAATATCAATGTCTTAGGCGAAGCTGTTCTTGGTGATCATGAAGCCGAGCAACGATTTAAATCGATTCTTGAAATGATGCGCCGTCCAGGAGTTAATTACATTTCAGTCAAACTATCTTCGATTGTCGCGCAACTTATCATCATTGATGTTGATGGATCTATTGACCGCGTCTCTGAAAAGATGCGAATTCTTTATCGCAATGCGCAACAGCAAGGTGTTTTTGTGAACCTGGACATGGAGGAGTATCGAGATCTTCCAATGACAGTTGCAGCCTTTATGCGAGTGTTAGATGAAGATGAATTTTCGGCAATGAAGGCAGGAATCGTTCTACAGGCTTATCTTCCAGAATCCCACCACTTCTTTGGCGAACTAGTAACCTGGGCAAAAGCTCGATATGAAAAGTCGGGCGGAACAATAAAGGTGCGCTTAGTAAAAGGCGCAAATCTTGCAATGGAACATGCCGAAGCGGAACTTCATGGCTGGAGCCCAGCTCCGTACCGAACAAAGTCAGATGTTGATGCTTCATATCTTCGACTAGTAGATGCTGCGCTACGACAAGAGAATTCAAAAGCAGTTCGGATTGGAATTGCATCACACAATCTTTTCCATATGACATGGGCAATTGAAGTTGCTAAATCTCGGAACGTTCTAGAGCAGATTGATATTGAAATGCTTGAAGGAATGGCTAATGCAGAAGCACTTGCAGTTACTCGCTCAGGTCAACCAGTTCTGCTCTATGCACCGGTAACTCGTAAGGATGATTTTGCAGCAGCTGTTGCTTATCTCGTTCGCCGTTTAGATGAAAATACTTCTGACGAAAACTATTTGAAGGCAGCATTCGACATTGCAAAGAATCCAGCCAAGTTTGCCGATCAAGAACAGCGATTTTTAAAATCTGTTGCAGATCGCCACGCAGTTACAACAGAATCTCTGCGTCATGTTGAGCATTCACAGGTGACTGGTTTAACCTTTAAAAATGAACCGAATGCTGATCCAACAGAACCTATCTTTTTAGCTTCAGTTGAGAAGGTGATAAAAAAGATTCGGGGAATTAAAGATCAAGAGATTCCACTTGTTATTAATGGCAGAGAAGTATTTACAGAAGAGCAAGAAGAGGGCCACGACCCTTCTGATAATGGAAAAGTTTGGTATCACTACTCGGTCGGTTCAGCTGCAGATGTAGATAATGCAATTGCGACCGCAAAGAGCGCGCAAGCAAAGTGGAGCTCACTCACTATCGGAGAGCGTGCCGAAATTCTCTTTGCCGCCGCAGCTGTGATGCAGCAAGCAACTACCGAGACAATCGCGGTGATGTCGCGTGATGCCGGAAAGACAGTGGCAGAAGCAGATCCAGAGGTTGCTGAAGCAATCGATTTTGCTCACTTTTATGCAACAACTGTAGAGAACTTTGGCGAATCAACTCCACTCGGCACAATCTTGGTTGTTCCGCCATGGAACTTTCCATATGCGATTCCAATTGGTGGACTTTGTGCTGCACTTGCAGCCGGAAATACAGTGATATTGAAACCTGCCCCAGAAACTGTTGCTACTGCATGGGAAATCGTTAGCCATTTGTGGGCTGGTGGAGTTCCAAAAGATGTTCTGCAGTTCTTGCCGATGCGCGATGATGAAAATGGGAAATACCTGGTCACACATCCAGATATTGATGGAATTATTCTGACTGGATCATTTGATACCGCCTCCTTGTTTACATCATGGCACCCGGAAATTAATTTGATGGCAGAGACCAGCGGGAAGAATGCAATCTTAATAACTTCGTGTGCTGATATTGATGCAGCGGTTAAAGATTTGGTGCAATCAGCTTTTGGTCATGCGGGACAGAAATGTTCTGCAGCATCCATTGCAATTGTTGATACACATATCTATAACGACCCTGCATTTGTTCGCCAACTTCAAGACGCTGTTGAATCCCTAAGTGTTGGTGCAGGATGGAATTTTTCTACAACTGTTGGCCCAATTATTCGACCTGCAGAGAGTGCGCTTAAACGTGCGCTTACTCAGTTAGATTCTGGCGAGAGCTGGTTGGTTGAGCCAAAGCAATTAGATAGCGCTGGTTTGATGTGGCGCCCCGGAGTAAAGCTTGGAGTCAAAGCTGGTTCATGGTCACACCGCAATGAATGGTTTGGTCCGGTTCTTGCAGTAATTGAAGCACCAGATTTTGATACTGGCATCAATTGGCAGAATGAAACCGAGTTTGGCTTAACAGCCGGTATTCAATCTCTTGATGAAAAAGAGTGCGAAGAGTGGATCAATCGAATTGAAGCGGGCAATCTTTATGTCAATCGTGGACTAACTGGTGCCATTGTTAACCGCCAACCTTTTGGCGGCTGGAAGAAATCAGCGGTTGGTCCAAATGCTAAAGCAGGTGGTTTGAACTATGTAAACACTCTACGAAATTGGCCACGAGTAACAAACTTGGAGCCAGCGATTTATGGCGTAAACAGTTGGTGGAGCAAAGTTGGATCGCAAGCAATAGATAGATCAGGGTTGATTGTTGAAAAGAATTTTCAGCGCTATCGACACTATTTGGCGCCAATTGTTGTTGTGATTGATGAATCAACAACTCAGGTAGAGAATTCACTTATTCATCACATCAGTGAAACGACAGGTGCCAAGATCATATTTACAAATGATTTAAGAGATGTGAAAGAGAAGTTTTCACGCGTTCGATGGCTTGCATCTAGTAAGCCACCGGTGCTGGAGATGTTGCAGCAAGGAATTTCTATTGACCATAGACCTGTGGCGCAACGCGGAGATATTGAGTGTCCTCGATGGCTAATCGAACAATCAGTGGCAATTACTTACCACCGCTATGGAAATCCAAATGGTGGGCCTAAGCCATCGTGCAGCGGACTTTCGGGTCCGTTTAGTAAGTAATTGCAATGTAAACTACGCGAAGTAACGTTGAGAAGTTAGGGGTTTTGGTGCCGCATTACAAGATTGCAATCGTCGGTGCTGGACCATCAGGATATTTCGCTGCGCAAGCTCTGCAGAATTCGGCAACTGAAGATTTAACATTTTCAATCGACATGATTGAGCGCCTTCCAACTCCTTGGGGTTTGGTGCGTTCAGGCGTTGCGCCTGATCATCCAAAGATTAAGACCGTTTCAAAGGTCTTTGAGAAGATTGCATCCGAACCCACCTTTCGTTTGTTTGGAAATGTGGAACTTGGCAAAGATATTTCACTTGAAGATTTAACAGGTAGATATGACGCAGTAATAATGGCTACGGGCTCTGCAATAGGTAAGAAACTTGGGATACCTGGCGAAGATTTGGCGAATTCTATTTCTGCGGCCCAATTTGTTCCTTGGTATAACGGTCATCCAGACTTTGCAGATTTTAAAGTTGATCTCTCAGGCAAAGTTGCTGTCGTAATCGGCGCCGGAAATGTTGCGATGGATTGCGGTCGGATTCTTGCGATAGATCCAAAAGAACTTGATGAAACCGATACCGCAGATCATGCACACGAGCATTTGAATAAGAGCAATATCCGAAAAGTATTTATTTCTGGTCGTCGGGGAGCAGAATTTGCAGCATTCACGGCACCGGAACTTCGTGATTTACCAAAGCTAGAACATACTGATGTTTACATCAGTGAAGAGGCAATTGCCCTTGCACATAAGAATGTGGAAGCTAAAGGCGAAATTGAAAAGCATTTGGCGAGCAATTTAGAAGCTATGAAACTTATTGCTGAAACTCCAAAACAAGGACATCAGCGCTCATTGGAATTCCTCTTCTCGCACACTCCTAAGGAAATAATTGGTCATGAAAAAGTTGAAGGGATTGTTTACTCAACTCCAAGTGGTGTTGTGACAATTCCTTGTGACTTAGTAATTACTGCAATTGGTTATGAAGCAACAACAATTCCTGGGGTTAAGTATGAAAGTGGAAAGATTACAAATACTGATGGCCGAGTTACAGGGTCAAATATGTATGTAGTTGGTTGGGCAAAACGTGGACCATCCGGAGTTATTGGAACAAACAAGAGTGATGCAGCAGAAGTTGTTAAGTTGTTGATTTCAGACTTAAAAGATGCAAAAACTGCAGGAGATGTCACCGAACTTCTAACAGGCGATCACAAAGTGGTTGATCAGCCATACTGGGTTCGAATTAATGAAGCTGAAGTTGCGGCTGGAGAATCCCGCGGAAAACCACGTGTTAAAGCGGTTTCAATCCCCGATCTATTGCGTTTGGGGCAACCTTAATCAACTAGTAGTATTTACGAGTATGCCTGCGCTTGTAGCTCAACGGATAGAGCATCTGACTACGGATCAGAAGGTTAGGGGTTCGAATCCCTTCAAGCGCACAATATCTACGCTCAGATTACTCCTTCAAAATACTTTCTCTCCTAGTCAGTGAATCACTTACCAGTAAGGCCAACACCGACAGCCTGATCGAATCTTTTCATAATTTCATCTGGGTTTGAAAAGTCTCTTCGCCAGCGGTTTGCATGGAGTTTTTCAGCGAGCATTTCGTTGTCGAAGAAGTTTCTCATCATTTCTTCATCTTCAATATGAAGAAAATCAAGCAATTTTGCATAGGAATTTTCCCGGTCATGAATAACCAAATCTTCTAATTTAAGTACAAATTTTTGTCCCTCTGGAATTTGCACCATTGAAGTCTCGGCTATCGACGTGCGCCGTAGCCACCATGTCAACGCGGAATCAAAGTTATTTGGACCCCAGGGCTCACGAATTACTGAAGCAATAGTGTCCAACGGGTTGCGTTGCATTTGGATAAATTTTGCATCTGGTAAAAGTCTATAAATAGAGCTGGCATACATAATATTTGGTGGACTAGTGTCCATCCAGTTAGGTTCGCCGGAGTATTGTCTCTGAGCGTTGACAAACCCATAAAAAAATTGGCGGCATGCCCCTTCGAGATCTTGGCTTGCCCCCTCGTGTAACTCTCCAAGTAGGACCCTGATTTTCTTCTTAGATATGCCCAAATGCAATCCGCTATTATTATCAAGCCTGTTTTTTCTTTCATACCACTCGTTAAGCATCTTTCCAGAAAATTTCTTTAGCCTCGGTTCATACTTGCTAAGAGGCATCAGGTGGAGATAAAGCCGGCTCTTTTTGGAGATCTCTTGGCTAGAAAAATCTCTCATTCCGAAGGCGAGATCCGTCAGCGAGAATATATCCGTCAAAAATTTGATCTCATATGGCTTGCCGCATTTAATCTTCGAGTGCCTACCAAGCAATTTTCCTACGATAGTTGTGCCGCTTCTTCCCGTGCCTCCAGAAAAAACGGGCGAAAAAGAGTTATTCATGCAAGAAAAATATCGTGCTCGAGAGTAGGCACCAAGGACCTAAACGTTGCGCCCTCTAAAAATTGCAGATATTGCGTTCGAATCCCTTCAAGCACACCAGAACTTCTCTCGAAATCTCTATAGCCCTAACTTCATACTCGCTATTTATGGCGTTTAGGGTATAGCGCCTAATTGACGCAAGTCACAAAGATAACTCGATATTACCCTTGACTTAAATCTTTTTGAATTTACCCTAAGGTATGGCAATTGAAGAAGAGATAACAAAAGATGTTTTCCGAACAGCTATGTCCAGCTGGGCAACTGGCGTAAGCGTCATTACCGGAACTGCAACTGATAGTTCTTCAAAACCAATTGGAATTGTTTGTAATTCACTTGCTTCGATTTCGTTAGAAGAGAAGTTAATTCTCTGGTCAGTCGATAAGTCTTCAAGTTCTTACAGCCATTGGGTATTAGCAAAGACTTTTAATGTGCATTTCTTGGCCGAAGATCAGAAGGATTTAGTTGCCCGATTTGCCAAGAAGGGCGTAGACAAATTCGAGGGTTTAGAGTTCGAAACAACCAAACTTGGAAATCCAATTTTGACTGGAGTTAGCGTCCGGATGGAGTGTGCTACCACTCAAACTTTTGATACTTACGACCACATGCTGATAATTGGCAAGGTCCAGACTCTTGAAAATAGCCACAAAGCCCCACTACTTTTCCTCCATAGTTCACTACGCAGTATCAGCGGATCAAACAACTAACCTAACCCGAACAACATAATGAAAGGGAAAAAAATGGCAAAAGCGTTACTCGATGGAAAGGGTTTTAAGTTAGGACTCTTTTCACCAAACTGCTCATCCGGACTTGCTGTAACAAAGGCCCCAGACCGATGGACAGGTTCTTGGGAAGATAATTTAAGACTTGCAAAAATTGCTGATGATGCGGGTATTGATTTCTTACTACCAATCGCAAGATGGATTGGTTATGGCGGAGAAACAAACTTTCATGAGGGCGTTCTAGATCCGACAACTTGGGCAGCAGGGCTTCTTGCAAATACAAAACGCATTTCAATATTTGCAACAATTCACACTGCTTTTAATCATCCAATAGTTGTTGCAAAGCAGATGGCCACAGTTGACCATATTGGTGGCGGTCGTGCTGGAATGAATATTGTTGCTGGTTGGAACAAACCAGAATATGACACCTTCGGAATGGACCTACCACAAGATCACAATGATCGATATGCACTTGCACAGGAGTGGTGGGAAATCATAAAAAAGATTTGGACTACCGAAGGTAAGTTCGATCATGACGGAAAATTCTTTAAGCTGCAACATGTTGAAGGTATGCCAAAGCCGGTTGATGGAATTCTTCCAGTTCTCAACGCTGGTTCATCACCACAAGGTCGCGAATTCGCGGCAAGGAATGCAAACTTTGCGTTCACTGTTGTTGGTGGCCCAGAAGATGGCGCCGAAGTAGTTAAGCAAGTTACATCTCAAGCCAAGAATGATTACAAACGCGATATGGGCGTATTTACACTTGGCCACGTTGTTTGTAAGCCAACTCGCAAAGAAGCTGATGAATTTTTGCATTACTACGCAGATGAATATGCTGATTGGAATGCTGTCGATAATTTAATGACACTACAAGGCCTGCACTCCATGTCATTTAGCAAGGAAATGCTCGAAATGTTCCGCGGTCGTTTTGCTGCTGGACATGGATCTTGCCCACTAATCGGAACACCTGATGAAGTAGCAGATGCAATCGAAGGCTTTGCGAAAGCTGGTTTCGGTGGAATGACAATTGCATTCTTGGATTATGCGAAAGAACTTCCATACTTCGCACAGGAAGTATTGCCTCGTTTAGAGAAAAAGGGCGTTCGTCTTCCTAAGTAATAGACTCGAGAAATGAACTCAATGCTGAAGGGCCCCGACTTTAAGTTGGGGCTTTTCGCTGCCAATTGCTCATCTGGTTCAGCAGTAACAAATGCACCAGATCGTTGGAGCGGATCCTGGGCAGATAATGTAGCCGCAGCAAAAATTGCGGATGAAGTTGGATTAGATTTTTTACTTCCAGTTGCCAGATGGATTGGCTATGGCGGTGCCAGTAATTATCACAATGATGTTTTAGACCCAACCACCTGGATGGCTGGATTATTAGCGGTTACAAAGAAGATTAATGTTTTTTCAACGGTTCATACTGCTTTTACTCACCCAATAGTTGCTGCTAAACAATTTGCTACAGCAGACCAAATCGGAAATGGCAGAGCTGGAATAAACATTGTTGCTGGCTGGAACAAGACCGAATTCGATGCCTTTGGAATCGAATTACCTTTAGGTCACGATGATCGATATGAGAGAGCCCAGGAGTGGTGGGATGTAATAAACAAAATTTGGTCAACACAGGGACGCTTTGATCATGCAGGCAAGTTTTTTAATTTAAAAGGTGTTGAAGGATTTCCCAAACCAGTAAATGGTCGCATACCTGTCATAAATGCTGGGTCGTCAGAACAAGGCCGGGCTTATGCGGCCAAGAATGCTGATTTTATTTTCACAGTCGTCGATAACCCAACTGATGGAGCCGAGGTTGTGAAGTCGATTTCAGAAAATGCAAAGAATAAGCATCAGCGCAAATCTGGCGTTTTAACTCTGGGGCATGCCGTATGCCGCCCAACTAATTCTGAAGTCGATGAATTTATTGATTACTATGCAAATAAAAATGCGGATTGGGTAGCAGTCGACAATATGATGGCTTTAATGGGCCAATATGCCAAATCATTTACGCCAGAAATGCTGGCAACTTATAGAACTAGATTTGCTGCTGGAGATGGATCTTGCCCATTAACCGGAACTCCAGATGAAGTAGCAGAACGAATTTATCAATTCGCTAAAGCAGGCTTTTCAGGAATGACAATCGCCTTCTTCGACTACACAAAAGAGCTGCCATATTTTGCCCAAGAAGTTTTACCAAGGCTGGTAAGCAAAGGCATCAGAGTTAGTCAATAATTGGCCTATGAAAACTCTCTTCGAAAAAGTCACTGTAGGCGGAAATGAATTAACAAACCGAATAGTCATGGCACCGATGACGCGAAATCGTGCCGATGAAAATGGTGACCCAAATGGCTTGATGGTCGAGTATTACAAGCAGCGTTCGAGTTTTGGTCTAATTATTACTGAAGGAACTGCACCAGCACATGTTGGTAAGGCTTATCCTGGAATCCCAGGCATTTACAGCGAATCACAAGTTGCAGGTTGGAAGAAAGTAACTCAAGCAGTGCATGAATCCGGCAGTCGAATTTTTCTGCAGTTAATGCATTCGGGTCGAATTTCTCATAAGAAAATAACTGGACTTAATCCAATTTCGGCAAGTGCCGTCAAGCCAGCCGGAGAACTATTTACCGGTTCTGGAATGGACACATTTGAAGTTCCAAAGGCAATGTCACTGGAAGATATTGCTGAAACTAAAGCAACCTTCGTGGCTGCTGCAAAGAGTGCAATCGCTGCTGGATTTGATGGCGTTGAATTGCACGCCGCAAATGGTTATTTACTTCACCAATTCATAGCGCCGAATTCAAATGTCCGAACCGATGAGTACGGCGGCAGCATTGAAAATCGTTGCAAGTTTGTAATAGAAGTTTTAAATGCGGTGGCTGAAGCGATAGGCGCAGATAAGACTGCAATTAGAATTTCGCCGAATGGCACATTCAATGATATTGCCGAAACTGAAATTGAAGAGACTTATACCTATTTGATTGATGCAATTAATGGAATGGGACTTGCTTTTCTACATGTATCAAATCAATTTGGTTTTGAATCGATTCCTTTTGCTCGAAAGCTTTATTCAGGATCCATAGTTGCTAATTCAGGCTATGCAGATAAAGCTAAAGTTGAAACCGCGAAGCGAATTATTGAAACTGGCGAAGCCGATCTATTTAGTTTTGGCAGGTTGGCACTAGCTAATCCAGATCTGCCAAAGCGATTGGCCCAGGGGTTAGAGCTCAATTCTGGGGATTCCAAGACCTTCTATTCAAGGGGCCCAATCGGATACACGGACTACCCAACAGCCCCATAAGCGCAATTTCCAGGGCGATTCATAAGCGCAAATCAGGTAAAAGTTACCGGATTGTTACCAGGTGGATATTTGACGGTGGTCAAAAGTAGGGCAAGATTTGGCTACTAGTTTGCTCCGCCGGTAAAGACCGGTGTTCAGCAATCAAGAAAAACCTTAAGGAGAAAATGCATGAAAATTTCTAAAAAGTTTTTGGCAAGCGTTGCTGCAGCAGCACTTGTCGCAACTGGAATTTCAGCAGTAACTGCCTCATCTGCTAACGCAGCAAAAAAGAAGCCAATTCTAATCGGAGCCGCAATGGCTGCGACTGGTTTTATGGCACCATTCGATGGTCCTGCACTTGAGACAGCAAAGATTGCTGTTAATCGTTTGAACAAATCAGGTGGTATCAATGGTCAAAAAGTTGTATTGAAGTTTGTTGATACTGGAACAAACCCTGACAAGGGACAACAGATTGCTACTCAATTTGTTGCTGAAGGCGCAAAGCTACTTCTCGTAACTTGCGATGCAGACATTAACTTGAAGTCTGCTCAAGTTGGCGAGAGAGCTGGTGTTCTTGTTATCGCACCTTGCGTGGGATCAACAGCAATGGGCCCAGATAATGGATTGAACCTTGGTTACTCACTAGGTTCAGCCGTTCCTGGCGAAGCTGCAATCATGGCTGAATATGCATACGCATCACTTGGAAGGACTGCAACTCTTTTCAAAGATATGTCAATCGCATATACAACTAGCCAATGCGACTCATTTGCAAAACGCTTCAAGGAACTTGGTGGAACTATTAAGTCAACACAAGAGTTCAACCAAACCCAAGCAGGAGCGCTCGATAAGCCAGTAACTGCACAAGTTGCTGCTGCTAGGGCAGATGCTGCTGGCGTAATTGCACTTTGTTCATACCCAGGCGGTGGAGCTGAAGCACTTGGTGCTATCCGCGCTGCTGGAATAAAGACACCTGTAATTTCAGGTTTCGGTATGGATGGAAACTTCTGGGCTGGAGCAGTTCCAAACCTTTCTAAACACTATGTTGTCACATACGCATCTGTTCATGGCGATGACACAAAGGGAAAGGTCCGAAGCATTCTTGCTGCTTTCAAGAAGGCAACTGGATCAGATGCTGCAACTTCAGGTCTAATCACCGGAGCTGCTGCAATTGAAGCATTTGCACTTGCTGCAAAGCGTGCTGGTTCAACAGATGGCAAGATGCTTGCTGCTGAAATGGACAAGTTCAAGAATGAAAACCTAACAGCAGGTCCAACTTCATTCACACCATCACTTCACGTGAGCGTAACTCGACCAATGGCGATCTTGAAGACCACCAATGGCAAGACAAAGCTTGTGAAGTATGCGGCTGCAAAGAAGCCAACCTTCTAGTAGCTAAAAATAGCTAGAAATAAATAGCTACAAATAAGTAGAGAGGGTGTGCGGCATCACGTCGCACACCCTCTTTTTATTGTTATTCTGCGGTCTTAATAAGTTTTAAGTGGAGGGAGAAAAAGCTTGGATCAAAAATCTTTTCATGCCAATGAAATTAGCAAATCTTTTGGCGCCCTTCAGGTTCTAGATAATGTAACTTTAAATGTAAATCCAGGAGAAATCGTTGGCCTACTTGGTCCAAATGGAGCCGGTAAATCAACTTTTATTAACATCTTGGCTGGATACGAGAAGCAAGATGGCGGAACAGTTGTTGTCGAAGGAAAGCCACTTGATGGATTAAAGCCAAATGCCCGTGCACGTGCTGGCATCGCCAGAACGTTCCAATCAGGCCGCCTATTTGGAAATCTTACCGTTGCCGAAAATGTTGCTTTAGGCGCTATTGGATTAGGTGAATCTGGGAAAGTTGCGCATGAGAGATCTGAATCAATTTTAGAAATTTTAGGTATTGAAAAGCTCTCGCCACACGCAGCAGGAAGTATCTCTCACGGTAATGCCAGATTAGTTGGCCTTGCACGTGCGGTTGCCGCACACCCAAAGTATTTGATCATGGACGAACCAGCTGCCGGTCTTAATGAAGATGAAGCTCCAAGATTGCTGCAGGCACTAGAAGTGATCAGGAAAAACATTGGTTGCGGAATGTTGCTTGTAGAACATAACGTTAAGTTAGTCACTCAGGCGTGCAGCAGAGTAGTTGTTCTGGCAACAGGGATTTTGATTTTTGATGGCAATCCACGAGATGCATTGAATAATGCCGATGTAAAAACTGCCTATCTTGGAAATGCCGGGGTGCACTAATGGCGCTTCTAGAAGTTACAAATTTGGTAGCTGGATATGGGAAAGTTGAAGTTATTTCAGATGTTTCATTTACTTTAGAGCCAGGAAAATCAATCGGAATTGTGGGACCAAATGGCGTCGGTAAATCAACGTTGCTCCAAGCAATTGCGGGTGGAATTGCACCAAAAGGTGGAACCATAACTTTTGACGGAAAAAATATTGCTGGCAAAAAACCAGAGGACATTGTGCGATTGGGGCTTTCATTAGTTCCAGAAGGCCGTCAGATATTTAGTGGGCTCACAGTTAGAGAAAATCTCTCACTTGGCTTAACCGGCCGCCGTAACAAGAAAGGCGCAAACGAAGCAATTCTTAAAGTGCGCGAACTCTTTCCAGTTCTATTGACACACGAAAATCATCAAGCTGGAATGTTAAGTGGTGGACAGCAACAACAACTAGCAATTGCTCGGGCGCTGATTTCAGAGCCAAAAGTTTTATTGCTTGATGAACCAAGTTTGGGATTAGCCCCAACAGTTATAACTGATGTTTTTGATCGCTTGAAAGAAATTATCGAGATGGGAACTGCAGTTGTTATTGTTGAACAACGTGCCAACCTAGTGACATCATTTGCTGAAAAGACGATTGTTATTCGAGATGGCAAAGTGCAGTCGACACTTACTTCAGCAGATGCTGCTAATTCTGAATCTTTACAACGTTCCTACTTTGGGGCTGGTGAATAAATAAATGGTTCAATCAATACTTGATGCAATTAGCCTTGGCGGTCTTTATTCCTTAGCGGCTCTCGGTCTTGGTCTGGTTTTTGGTGTGATGCGCCTAGTGAATTTTGCTCATGCTGAATTGATAACTATCGCGGCATATACATTGGTTTTAACAGCACAATTTCCACTAGCTGTAAGTTTGCTTTTTACCGTCATAGTTACGGTATTTGTTGCGCTTCTAATGGAATTTTCGGTTTATCGACGATTGCGTGGAGTAAATCCAGCAATTATGTTGATTGCATCTTTTGGACTTTCAACTGTTCTACAGCGTGTTTATGAATTAATGTTTGGAGCGCTTCCAAGGTCAGCGGTAGTTGCACCATTCCTTCGTGGTGATTTCAAGGTTGCCGGTCTTTCTATAACTATTTCAAGCATAATTACAATCGTATTAACCATAGTCATTCTGCTTGCGATGGGTTACCTAATCGAAAAAACCTCACTTGGCCTACAACTTCGCGCTGCATCTGCAGATTTCAAGACTGCGCGACTTTTAGGAGTCAGATCAAATCGGTTGATTAGCGCAGCTTTTGGTCTTAGTGGTGTTCTCGCAGCATGCGTTGCTCTAATTTTAGTAATTCAAAATCCACAGATCAGTCCTTACTACGGCCTTAACATCACAATTCTTTCGTTAGTTGGAATTGTTATTGGTGGAATTGCGTCACTGCGCGGTGCTGCTCTTGGTGGATTCATAGTTGGCGTCGTTCTAAGTTCGCTAAATACCCTGCTTGGAAATGGCCGAGTCTATGCATATAGCTGGCTCTTTATTCTGGTCTTGGTCATCTTGTTAGTGCGTCCAGGAGGGCTCCTAAGTAAGGGCTCTGAATTGGAGCGTGTCTAGTGAAGCACGGTGGCGTAACTAAATTCTCAATTCAAAACCTACTTGGGCCGATTATTGTTCTGATTCTTTTAACACACTTTGTCGGCGGTGCTTCAACTAGCTTGCAATTAGTTACGCAAATGGCTCTCTGCTTATTTGTAATGGTTCTCGCACTTCAAGTTTTTGTAGGAAATTCAGGCGTTCTCTCATTTGGACATGGCGCATTTGCGCTGATCGGCTCTTATGTATCTGCGATATTAACTGCACCAGTAAATATTAAAGACAATGCCCTGTCGATGAATCAGCTTTGGGAGCCACTAGTTTCACCGCAAGTCAATATTTATGTCGCACTAGTTATCTCGGCCGCAGTGAGTGGGCTAATCGCAGCCATCACTGGAATTTTCTTAATGCGGTTAAATGGACTTGCTGCGGGTATTGCTACCTTTGCCCTATTGGGTGTGGCTTATAACGTCTTTTTCAATAACAAAAAGATTGGTCCAGGATCTCAAGCCTTACCTGGAGTTCCTTTGATTGATAACAATTGGATTCTGCTCCTTCTGGCAGTTCTCTCTTTAATTCTTGTTTACTTCATAAATATTTCCAGAATCGGTAGAACACTCCGCGCAACTCGTGAAGATGCTATGGCAGCGCCAGCACTTGGAATAAGTATTTTTAAGGTCCGACTAATCGCATTCATTATTTCTGGTGCAGTAGCAGGCCTTTCTGGAGGAATGTATTCACATGTTGCGGGAACCTTTCAAGTTCAAGATTATTACTTAGAATTTACATTTATAACTCTTTCAATGTTAATTGTTGGTGGCAGTGCAAGTATTTGGGGCGCACTTGTCGGCACCTTCTTAATTACCGCTGTTGGCCAAGTTTTGCTAATGATGGAGCAAGACCTGCCTGTATTTGGGATACAAGTTCAAATTCCACTTGGTTCGCGTGCCGTGATAATCGCGCTGACTTTCGTAGCAGTGCTGCTCTGGCGATCAGGTGGCATAACAAATGGTAAAGAATTTAGAATTCCAAAATTAAAAAAGATAAGCTAAAAAATGAGCAAGGTTTATCTCTTTGTAGCGATTGATTTAAAACCAGGCAGACGTGAAGAATTTCTTGAAAAGATTAAATTCCATGGGGCGCATATTCGCACCGAAGATGGTTGTGAATCCTTAGAGATTTTCACTAACTCACAGAGCGCCAACCAAGTTTGTGTCTGGGAAGTTTGGAGAAATCGCGTGCTATGGGATGCGCATATGGCTAATCAAGCAAGTGCAGCTTGGCAGAAAATTGCTTCGGAATATGTAAATGGTGAGCAAATCACTGTTCTGGACTCCATCTAAAAATGGATGTAGAAGATCGTTCAGTCTTTGAATTACCTTACGAAAAACCAGATGAGACCTTCACCTTTGGAAAATCCGAAGATCAGGTAATCGATTTCTATCTTCCACCAGATCAAAAAAAACCACTAATTGTTTTAATCCATGGTGGATATTGGCGTTCAGAATATGATCGTAAGCATCTGGCCCCGCTAGCTAGAGCACTAGCAAATATTAGCTGGCCAGTTGCACTCATTGAATACCGGCGAATTATTGGCAATCCCGATGCAATGATGAGCGATGTAATTAGCGCTATCGAAGAAGTTTCGAAGTCATATTCAAATCTGATTCTGATTGGACATTCTGCTGGAGGACATCTTGCGTTAGTCGCTTCGCATAAAGTCAATGCATCAGCCATAATCGCACTTGCACCACTAACAAATTTACTTGCAGCAGAAGAATTAGATTTAGATGAGGGCGCCGTCTCTGACTTTCTCGGAGCTCCGGCAGCTTTGAGGTCTGATTTAGATCCAACAAGGCTTCCTGTGTTAACGATTCCAACCACGCTTATCCATGGGACATTGGATTTGAGAGTGCCTATTAATTTTTCACGTGAATATGTTGCCCAGAAAGCTGGGCCCTTTGTCCACTTCTTAGAATTTGAGAATCTAGGTCATTTCGAATTAATCGACCCAAGGTCAGAGGTTTTTGCTGAAATATCCCGAGTTCTTACCTCTTTGAGTTAAATCCAGCAAGTAAGGTTTTACTTGTGGCCAAGAAAATAATTGTGCATGCTGGTTTCCATAAAACTGGGACGACGGCGATTCAATCCAGCTTCTTTGCAGCAAAAGATAAATTAAGTAAGTTAGGAATTACATATCCCGATGTGGGTGGAAAAGCCCATCACAAAGCTATCTACTCGCTTATGGCCAAAACTTGGGGCTGGGAAGATCGTGGTGGCGTGTTAGCCACAGATAAAAAATGGCAGGACTTTATTAAGCAGATTAAGCGGGCCAAATCAACAGCACTTATTAGTTCAGAATTTTTATGTGAGCTTAACGAAGAGCAGATAGCTAAGTTTAAAAAAGATTTAGCTTGTAGTGATGTCAAGATTTATTTCACTCTACGGCCACTTTTGAAGATAATTCCCTCGGCCTATCAGCAACATTTGAAAATTGGAATAAAAAGCAGTTACGAAAAGTGGTTGCATTCAATCTTAGATGAACCAGGGGTTTCAACGATAACCCCATCATTCTGGGTGCGACACATGCATGCAGATGTATTGGCAAAATGGGCGAAACATTTTGGAAAAGAGAATGTGATTGTAATAGTGGTTGATGAAAAGCAGCCAGACTTTATGTATCAAGAGTTCAACCACTTGCTCTCGTTGAAGCCAGGGTTCTTAAAGCCGCAATTAGATCAAGATAGCAATCGTTCGCTAACACTTGATGAAATCACCTTGCTTAATACAATAAATAAAAAGTTTCCGAAAAAGCGAAGCTGGCATGATTATGAGACCTTTATTCGGAATGGGTCAATTAAGTATCTGACAAATAAAGTTGTTCCAGAGCCTGATGCTGCAAAGCTCTTAACCCCACAATGGGCAGTCGATGTAGCTAAGACTGTTTCCAAGAGAAATGTCGAAGAGATTAAAGCACTGGGAGTAAAAATTATTGGAGACTTTGATTCATTTGAAAGTGCACAGATTCCTATCGGTGAAAATCCAGAGATAACAATGATTCCTGTCGACTTGGCAGCCACAGCGCTAGTAGCGACGGATTTGCGGGTAGTTGAGAAACTTCCCACCCGTTATGTGGCGAAGGTCCTCTGGAAAATGATTAAACGAGATATCCGAAAGAAGATTTAACTTAATTCCTTACTATTTAAATTATTTAAGACCTTCATTTGCTCGATCTAAATCTGCCTGAAAGTCGACCTCAACTGCAAATAAATCTGAAATATCTACTGGCTCCATTTCGATGCCATTCTTCTTTATCGCAAGTTCAAGTCCACGTTCAAAATAATCTTGATCAGCGCAGACTTCCAATTGTGAAATTACATTGGCTTTCTCACGAGCAGAAATGAAGTTAATTCCCACAGCTTCGCCAAGAGCGTTCTTGACCGTCTTTGAAAGCTCCTTGATAAATCCCTTTTCGTTGACTGTGTATTTAACTTCCTCTTCAGCGGTTGCTGATGTATTGACACAGACGAATGATTTCTCATTATTTATTCGATCAGCAACACGTTCAAGAACTTTAGAATCAAAGACAACATCTCCATTTAACCATAGGACACCAGATTCTTGACTAGCGCGCAGCGCCTTAAGCAGACTCTTTGAAGTATTTGTCTGATCATAAACTTCGTTATAAACAAAACTTGCACTTGGATGCGCCTCGATAATCATTTCAAGTTTGAAGCCAACTACAACTGTAATTCGAGCTTTGTCACCGAAGACCTTTGAAACATTCTCCATCTGTTGTTGCATAATCGAGCGGCCATCAGATAAAACAGTGAGTGGCTTTGGCCAAGGCTTACCTAATCGGGTTCCCATACCTGCCGCCAAAATCACAACTTGAATAGCCATCTCTATCTTTCCAACCCGTCTATATCTAATTATTCCCTGTCAGACGCGATAGATTACCGCTTATGGCGGCAAATCTTCGGACTTTAGATATTGATCAGGTCACCAAGATTTCAGATGTGCTCCAGGCATTTGAATCTAGCAACCAAGATTTGCTTCTCGTCGATGTAAATTCTGTTGTAACGAAACCACACCTTGAACTATTGACCGATTACCCAAGAACGGTCACGACGGCGTTGGTAGCAAAGTTAAAAAATGGCGAAACCCGAGTAAGTCAAGGGCGAATCTCTGGCGCCAGTTCTGGGTATCACGAGGTAGGGCGTGGCAACCATACATTTCTAGGAATCATTCGGCTTTCACAATTCCAGAGAGATGAAATAATCGAAATTCTTTCAAAAGTAAAAGATACAAATCACTCCGGAAACCCAATAGATTTAATTCTTGTTGCGCTAGTTCGAGCCGCCCTCGTCGTTGCACCAGCAGAAGTTTCAGGTGCGCCTTTCATCAGAAGTAATGATGCGACAGAACGGGTAACAACACAGAATCAAATAGCAGCGCTCAATGATGCTCGCTTACGCCTCAAGTTGGCGAACCGTGCTAACGATGGCTTCTACTCTGTTTTCTTCCTCCGGAAAATTTCTAAGCTATTCACCTGGCTAGCAGTGCGCTTAAAAATGACACCAAATCAAGTTACCTTGATTTCATTTGGAATTGGGTTGCTTTCTGCCTATGAATTCAGCAAGGGCAATTTCTGGGCCATTTTTAACGGAGCCGTCTTACTTCAACTCAGCATTATTATCGATTGTGTCGATGGCGAACTTGCCAGGTATACCCGACAATTTTCACAATTGGGTGCTTGGCTAGATGCAATCACCGATCGGATAAAAGAGTATTTGGTTTTCTTTGCTCTTGCCTATGGCGCCGCAAAAAACGGACATGACCTTTGGATCCCAGCGATGGGAATGATGTTATTTCAAACATTTAGACACTTATCTGATTACAACTTTGCCCGGATAAATAAAATTAGAAGTTCATACTTAGCCCCACTTAATTTCAATTTAAAGAACGATGGATTCGTTTCAGCGGACTATAAAAAGAAGAGCCGCTTAGAATATTGGGCAAAGAAAGCCGTGCAATTCCCGATTGGAGAGCGTTGGCTAGTAATTAGCGTGACTTCCGTGATTGGCGGTGCCAAGCTTACTTTCTTAGTGATGCCAATCCTTTCGCTGATATCTATTGCACTTGTATTCCGTGGTCGATTCAAAAAGACTCTAACTTGGCCGAAAGAGCGAGTAAATAAAGATTTAATTGATGATCAGATAGATTCATTCAAGAGTAAGGGCTCGACCAATCGCTTCGATTGGCTCATGCCATCTGTGCTTCGACTTCTTGAAGGCGCGATTCTCATACAAATTGCAATTACAACAGATCTGGATAAATCAGTTATTTTCTTACTATTGCTCGCAATTCTTTTCAGCCACTACGACAATATGTATCGAGCACTTCAAGGCGAGAAGAAGCCAATCTGGATATCTATCGCAGGCGGATTTATCTTTGGTCGCTTATTCATAATTGCGCTATGGATTGGGTTGGGCTGGTCACTCACAATTCTGGTTTATTACTTCTGCATTTTGTTTTTTATTATTTCTTCAGTTCAATGGGTTCTCAGCCGTAAGACAAAGGTTGGTTAATTCATGACCACAAGACCAAGTAGACCGACTATTGATCAGATCCGTGAAATTTCACAACCAGCTTCGGTTACAGGTAGATCTACATCAGAGCACTGGATTGCAGATCTTTATCAGAGAAAGATCTCTCCTTATCTGACTCGAATTTTTTTAAGAACTCCAATTACTGCTAATGGAGTCACTTGGCTGATGATTATTGTTGGTGCTTCGATAGGGCCCGCACTACTTATCCAAGGTTGGCAAGGAATTGCATTGGCACTATTTCTAAGTCACTTGCAGATGTTGATCGATTGCTGCGATGGTGAAGTCGCAAGGTGGCGTGAAACAAAATCACCAATGGGTATATTTCTAGACAAGCTCGGCCATTATCTAGCTGAGGGGTTGATACCTATCTGTTTTGGATTGCGCCTTGCTAACTGGCCAAATGAGCCAATTACAAGTTCTATCTATCCATTTCTTGGTGCGCTCTTAGCCATCTTAATTATTTTGAACAAAGGGCTGAATGATGCAGTCCATGTTGCTCGGGCGTTTTCAGGACTTCCAAAAATCCAGGACCTAGATGGAGCTAATCTGCCAGTTAAAGGGGTGCTTCGTAATATCCGCAAGGTATTCAACTTCATTCCAGCACAACGGATATTTCACTCAATCGAATTCACTATGTATGTAGCAATTTTCGGAGCGCTCAAAGAGTCAATGGAAATTGCGCTTGCAATCTCCCTATTCGTGACCATTGGCCACATAGCGGCAATCGTGTCTTCGGCAAAACTAAGGAATAATTAACTCGTGCGGACAATATTTCTACAACTCAAAGCATCTATGTTGCAACTTTTTCCAACCACGCGATTTCGTTTAATCTTAGTTGTTCTCGTCTTGACCGGTGCATTCATTTCGGTATCAGAACTAGCTGTTGCTAAATTTTTTATGCAGATAATTTTACATGAGGACGAATTAAGTAGAAACGAAATAATTTTATTTGTAGGAGCATTCTTTCTTTTCCTAGGCGGAACTCGAGCAGGCCATTACTTTCAGCGAATTTATAGAATCAATGTTTTTGATCGCGCCTTTAAGGCCTCGGAGAAGAAAATACTTCGCAGAAATGAGAATTGGCGTTGGTCACAAGCCTTTGAGTTAACAAGCCTATTAACGAATTTTATGCAAATGGGAGTGATCATTCTTTTCTCTACTATATTGAATTGGAAATTTGGTCTACTAAATATTGTCGTAGTTGCATCTGTAATACAAATAATAGGAAGAATTTTTGCAAGGCAGCTAAAATCTCAAAGAGGCTTTGTTAAAGCACGAAGGCGTAAAGAGCGGGTTTTAAGTTCAACAAAAGTTAGAACCCGCATTCGTTCTGGAGAAAATGGAATTTTAATTTCTGGCTTGGCCATGTTGATTCTTTTTGGTGCGTTGATTGCTCTCAGCTTTACAGGAGAAATTAGCACGTCGAACACGGTAGTTCTCTTCTTTGGTCTTCGCATGCAAAATTCAGGCCTCTCGAATATTTCGAGAAGTTTGATGAAGTTCGCAAGGGCTCGCACCCACAGTGAGTAGTTTGTTACCTTTAACAATTGGCTATTCAACCTTAGCCAACCGGGCGAAGAACATAAAATTTCTAGCTTCGGTAAATAATCTAGTTATAGTTCAAAATCCAGATTCAATTTCAGTCCCAGGTTTCAGTCCTGAAGTGAAAGTATTTGAATTAAAGAATCAAGGTGTGGCAAAGAGTCGAAATACTGCAATTGCAAACGCGGAATCCGCGTATCTGCTCTTTGGCGATGACGATATTGAATTTAAAGAATCAGGAATTGCTTCAGCCATAAATTACTTAAATGCGAATCCAGATGTTTCTATCCTATTGATGCAGGCCATAGACGAAACAGGGAAACTTAGAAAGCGTTATCCAACTAAATCACATCAACTGAAATTAACTAATTCTGCGAAAGCTGCGACATACGAAATGATGATTAGAACTTCTGACATCAAATCTGCTGGGATTAAGTTTGATGAAAACTTTGGTGCTGGTGCCCCAAACTATCTAGGAGACGAATATATTTTTATTGCAGATGCACTTAGGTCGGGGCTTAAGGGGCAGTTTGAACCTATTGTGATTGCAATTCACCCAACCGAAAGCTCAGGAAATATTAGAAATTTACATTCTGATCGCAGCGCGCGGGCCAAGGTATTTTCTCGGGTTTTTGGAATCTGGGCGCCAGTTATGCGCGCCTTGTTTCTAGCTAAACCCCCTTCTAAGAAATTTGGATTCATAAATTCGCTCTTTTTCATAATTGGCAAATGAAAATTTATGCTCACCGCGGTTCTTCCGGCAATAATCCTGAGATGACGAGATCGGCCTACGAAGTTGCAATCAAAGAAGGAGCAGATGGTTTTGAATGTGATGTCCGTTTGTCGCGAGATGGCGAAATTGTCTGCATTCACGATGCTACGACAGGACGAATTGCTGGTAAAAGAGTTTGGGTTTCTCGCACAAATCTAAAAGAACTTCAAAGCTTGCATGAATTAATGACGCTTGACGAACTACTTAATTTAGCAATCTCTGCTAGAAAGCATCTATTAATTGAGACCAAGCATCCAAATATTCATGGCGGACGAATCGAGCGTAGCGTTGTTGAATTGCTACAGTCGATGGCAAGCGACATAAAAGCGGCTGGAATCGAAGTTGTAGTCATGTCCTTTTCAAAATTTGCCGGAAAAAGAGTTCACCCTGATTGGGTGGCAGGTAAAATATCAAAATACTATTTACCAGCGATTTTTTCGAAGAGCAAGATCTCTGCGCTCGACATAGACCTAATAACAAAGCATCCATCGCTCGTAAAGAAATTGCAGGAACGAGGAAGCAGAATTTTGATCTGGACTGTAAATGAAGACGTTGACTTTGAGCGTTGTAAAAAGTTAGGCATCGATGGTGTAATTACCGATTTTCCTGAGGTTGCTCGGCGCTATGGATAAGCAAACTTCAGATTTCTACTTCTGGGGAGCAGGCTATCTGCTACTGGTCTGTGCAATTCTCGCTCTGACTACCAGTAAAACTGCTGATGTTCAGATTCAAATCGCTCCCAAAATTGTTAAGCCACTTCTCTGTTTCAATATCGAGGTCAGTGAATTACGGACAAGTGACACTGAAAGCGGATGTGTAGCACCTGAAGAATCTTTAGGCACAGCACCAATCACTTATTCAGAGATTAGTCCAACTAAATTAGACCGAACCTTCGAAGTTAGATATCTGGCAGCACAGGCAGCCGCCAAAGCTATTGGATTCAATATTCAAATAACTTCAGGATTCAGGTCTCAGCAATTGCAAGAACAGTTATTTAATAATGCGGTTAAGAAATATGGAAGTGAGAACGAAGCATCAAAATGGGTCTTACCAAAAGAAGTTTCAAATCATCCGCGGGGACTCGCAATAGATGTTAATTATCCCGGCGATCGGACTGCTGTTAGATGGTTAGAGGAGAATGGATCAACCTTTGGTTTGTGTCGCGTTTATGAAAATGAATGGTGGCATTTTGAACCGGTAATTGCACCAGGTGAGCCCTGCCCACCAATGATGGCGAACGCTTTAGAAAGCCTGCCACCTGCGAAAACTAAATAGCTAGCGAAGCGTTTTTCGCTAGTGGTGGGCGACAGACAACCCCGCTTGCACCAGTCAAAGTCCAACTTCCAGCACTGTGTGGAATCAAAATTGCATCGCCCTTAACCGCATCAATTGGTGAGTGATTTTCGAAAGCTATATTTCCATCGCCTTCTAAAACCAACATGATGCTAAACCCTGATGCGACCTTGCTGCTATTACCAGCAAGATAATCTGCACGGAAATAAGGGTCAGCGACTGCGGTAAATACTGATTGATCAGAGCCACTAAACAGGCGATTAGAGAAAACTAATTTACTAGCTTCATCTTTTTCAATTGGTGTGTATCGAAGTGCATCTAATACGGTGTCGAAACCTAAGCCAAGGTGGCCATCTTTGACACCATCAACTGCAAAATCATTCCACTCAAGAAGTGCAGAGAGATCGGTTGGTTCTTGAAGTTCTAGAACAAAAATACCGGCGCCAATTGCATGTGGGGTTCCGGCAGGAACAAATACAGTGTCTCCAGCTTTTACTTCAAACTTCTGAAGTGAAGCGAGCAAACCATCTGAATCTCTGGCATCAACCATTTTGGAAACTTGGGACTTAGCCATCTCTTTACCAAAACCTAATCCAACACTTGCTCCTACAGGTGCCTCCAAAATAATCCAAGCTTCTGTCTTTCCATGCTTAAGCGAGAGATGCTCTTTAGCAAACTTGCGATTTGGATGATAGTGAACTGGAAGTCTTTGATCTGGATCAAGAAGTTTCATTAGTAATTCTGTGCTTGCGCCAAAGGTATTTAAATGTTCAGCCCCAAGCCATTGCTCGGGATTAGCGATAACTGAATCACGCAAATAACTTCCATCTGAAAGCGTCGAGAGCCCCATAGTTTTCTCGCCAAATCGGGTAGTCATTGAACCAATCCACTCTTCAGGTCGCATAGGTCCACCTGGACCATTGCGAAGTGCTCCAATGCGGTATCCACCTTTATAGAAGTGATCAAATTGATTAGATGCGAGTTTCTGAGGAGTAATCATGGAATGCAATTTACTATGACAATACTTTTTTTGCACTTAATCCAAAGATAATTGCCAATACAGCAGGAAGCAGCATGGCCCAGCGCAGCGTCACGATTTCTGAAATGAATCCAATTAGCGGTGGTCCAATTACAAAACCAAAGTATGCAACTCCAGTTACTAAGGCAACCCCTTCTGCGGCTGAAACTTGGCCCGAGTATTTCTCATTAGCAAGCGTTCCGGTTGCGCTAATCATCATTGGAATGACAGTTGAAATACCGATTCCAAATAAGAACCAGCCGATAATTACTCCATAAATATTTCCTGCAAATAAACCTGCCGTTAATCCGATTCCTGCTATAAACCCAGACCAAGTTAGTAGTTTCACCACTCCAAATTTATGAGCAAGAAAATCTCCGGACAATCTTCCGATAACCATCGTGGCTGAGAAAAAGACATATGGCAGCGCGGACAAAAGCGGAGATGCTTCATAAGCGTCACGCGCCAAGACCCCACCCCAGTCACTCGCCGCTCCTTCACCGAGCGCCCCACAAAGTCCGAGTAAACCTAGAATCACAAATCTACGAGGAGTTTTTCGTCTCTTATGTTTCTCAATTACATGCTGATCTGCCTCCACAGGTAAGAACCAATTACGTGTAATGAGTGCAATTAAAGTAATAAAACCACCCACAAAAAATGAATGAATTTGGATTGAGACATCGAAGCTCGCGAGTGCACCACCAATTACGCCACCAAACAGACCACCGATCGACCACATGGCATGAAAAGTGCTCATTACTCGCTTTCCTGCCTTATTTTCCAAAGCAGCAGCATGTGCATTTATAGAGAGGTCGTGGATTGAAGAGAGAACTCCATAAATAAATAGTGAGAATAGAAACCAAGGAAGATTGAAAAGTAAACCGACTAGTGGAACCGCTAAGGCGAGGGTAAATGCAGACAATCTAACTACTGGGCCACTGCCATATTTGGCTGCAGCTTTACTCGTTGGGCGAAGGGCTGCGAGGACTCCAAGTGATGCACAGAAAAGTGCGGCTCCCAGGACCCCATTGGAAATTGCGAGTTCAGATTTGAAGTCTGGGATTCTGGAAACAAAGTTCCCAACTGAGAATCCGTTGATGAAAAATGCAATTAAGATTGCAAGTCTGGCCTTTAGAAATTCATCATTCGCAAACATCTGACAATCTTAGTGACAACCTCTACTCTTGGCCCCATGCTAGAAATCAATGGAACCAACTTCATTGCACAAAATGAACGAAGCGGAACTGCGCGCTCACTTTTCTGGCCCTGGGCTGCAGCAAATGTATCTTTGCTGGCACTTTCATATGGATCATTTTTTCTTGGATTTGGAATTTCTTTTTGGCAGGCAACATTTGCGGCAATAATTGGAACAATCGCCTCCTTCTTTTTAGTAGGAATTAGCTCCCTTGCAGGCAAACGCGCCAGTGCACCCACCATGACAATTTCGCGTGCAGCTTTTGGTGTCAAGGGAAATGTGGTTCCGGGCTTACTTTCTTACTTAATATTTGTTGGCTGGGAAACGGTCCTAGTTGCACTTGCAACACTTGCAACTGAAACAGTTCTGACCAGAGTTGGAAATATCGAACCAAACGTCTCGCGGATCATCGGGTTTTCGATAGCTGCAGGTTTAACTATCGTTGGCGGAGTTCTTGGTTTTAAAGTAATAATGCGAATTCAAAAAGTTCTAACTTTGTTAACGATCACCTTAACTGCTGGCTATATTGCTTTGACTGCGCATCTGGTTAATTGGGACTCAGTATCTGCAATTCCCAATGGCAATATTCAGGCTTTCTTTGGCGCACTTATTTTTGCAATTACCGGAATTGGGCTGGGCTGGGCCAACTGCGCTGCAGATTATTCGCGCTATTTACCGCGTACCGTTTCAAGCAGGGGTGTAGTTGGATGGACAGTTTTTGGTGCATCAATTGTTCCTATTACTTTAGTTATCTACGGTTCAATGTTGGCAGGAAGCAGCAAAGATCTTGCTGATAAAATCGGAATGGATCCAATCGGTGCACTTACAACACTTGTTCCAACCTGGTATTTAATTCCCTTCGCAGTTGTTGCAATTCTGGGGCTAATTGGCGGTGCCATCCTTGATCTGTATTCATCTGGGCTTGCGTTGATCTCTGTCGGAGTTCCAATAAAGCGACATGTTGCGGCGTCGATAGATGCAGTAATCATGGCCCTTGGAACAATTTATATTGTCTGGATTGCTAAAGATTTCTTCGGACCATTCCAAGGTTTTCTAATTACTCTTGGAGTGCCAATCGCAGCTTGGTCTGCAATCTTTGTTGCAGATGTCTTTATGCGCAAGCGTGATTTCAAAGAGGAAGATTTGTTTAACCCTAAGGGTATTTATGGCGCATGGAATCTACGTTCACTTTCGTTAGTTGCAGTCGGAGCCATTGTTGGGTGGGGATTTGTTACGAACACCTTCGCTGGCTGGCTTTCTTGGCAGGGATACTTCATGGAATTAATTGGCGGTAAAGATGGACCGTGGGCATATTCAAATGTTGGTGTAATTTTCGCTTTAGCAATTGGCTTCTTCGGCCACATTCTCTTATCTAGGAAAAATATTGCACGACAAGAGAGTCAGAGTTAGTTACCAACTTGTATGAAGTGGGCGTCCTTCGGCATAACCAGATGCTGATTGAATTCCGATAACTGCGCGATCTGCAAAATCCGAGATGCTAGTTGCGCCAGCATAAGTAAATGAAGATCTAACACCAGCAATAATCTCATCAAGCAAATCTTCAACCCCAGGACGTGCAGGATCTATATACATGCGAGAAGAGGAGATACCTTCCTCAAATAACGCTTTGCGTGCCCGATCAAATGCACCATCATTTGAAGTTCTTGCCGCAACCGCGCGAGCAGATGCCATTCCAAAAGATTCTTTATAAAGGCGACCAGTTGCATCCTTATTTAAATCACTAGGAGATTCATAAGTTCCGGCAAACCAAGATCCGATCATTACTTGAGATGCACCAGCAGCAAGAGCAAGTGCAACATCCCGTGGATGTCGGACACCACCATCGGCCCAGACATGTTTGCCGTGCTTCTCGGCCTCAGCTGCACACTCTAAAACTGCAGAAAACTGTGGACGACCAACACCAGTCTGCATGCGAGTTGTGCACATTGCTCCGGGTCCAACTCCAACTTTCACAATGTCAGCACCAGCTTCAATTAGCGCTTTAGTGCCCTCTGCAGTTACAACATTTCCAGCAACAATTGGAATATTTGGTTTCAGGGCTCGGATCAATTTCAGGGCTTCGATCATTTTTATTTGATGGCCGTGAGCGGTATCAACAACAAGCACATCGGCGCCCGCAGCAATCAGTGCTTTTGCTTTCGCAGCAACGTCACCATTTACTCCAACCGCACAAGCAATCCTTAAATTCTTATTTGCATCAAGCGCTGGCTGATAAAGAGTGGCACGAAGCGCGGCAGTGCGAGTTAGAATCCCAACTAGCTTTCCAGTTTTATCTACAACTGGAGCTAACTTACGGCGCTGAGTATTTAGAAATTCAAATGCTTCACGTGGCTCAATCGAATCTGGAACTGTTACTAAATCTTTGCTCATAATTAATTGGAGCTGGGTAAATCGGTCCACCCGTTCGCAATCAGCTTCAGTAATAATTCCAACTGGCTTGCCATCTTCGACAACAATCAGAGCGCCATGTGCTCGCTTATTTATCAGGTCAACAGCATCGGCAACAGTTTCAGTCGGTGAAAGAGTTACTGGAGTATCAAAGAATGTATGTCTTGACTTAACCCATTTAATAACGTCACTAACTACTTCGATGGGAATATCCTGTGGAATAACGGAGATGCCGCCACGTCGGGCAATAGTTTCAGCCATTCTGCGGCCAGAGATTGCTGTCATGTTTGCAACGACTATTGGGATTGTGGTTCCGGTTCCATCATGTGTAGAAAGGTCTACATCCATGCGGCTGGCAATTTCGGATGAGCTTGGGACCATGAAGACATCGTCATAGGTCAGGTCGTGGCTGGGGGTATTTAAGAAACGCACGTGTCGTAACTATACCCCTGCCGATGCGCAAGAGGGAAGGTATTGCTAGAGTCATTGTCATGAGTGAGGACGAGGATTCAACGGACGATATCGTCACAGAGGAGATGCTCTGGGATCGAATTCCAGAAACCCAAGGGTTAGATCGCGCCAATACCTATTACGAGTTAAGCGCTCGAATCTATGCGCGTGGCCAATATGACGAAGCACTCGCACTTGCCGAAACTGCACGAGATATTTATGCCGAACTAGGTTCAGTTGTTCCATCTGATGGATTAGCTCAGGCGTATTCTGCAATCGGATACAACTTAAATCAATTAAAGCGAATGAATGAAGCGGCTAATGCAATGAGTAAAGCTGTTGACTTACTTCGTGAATCAAAATCTCCGTTAGCAATTGATTTGGCCTGCACTCTTGGTGAATGGTGGTTCTCTTCAAAAGAGTATGAGAAAACAATCGAGTGCATGTCCGAATGTGTTCAAGAGCATTTAGTTGACGGGAATGATAGCGGAGCAGCTAATGATTTACATCTAATTGGGTGCGCACAACGTGAGTTAAAAGAGTATGGGCTAGCACTTGAATCATTTAGGGAAGCTCGCGATTTATTCAAGAAATTAAAGGAAGTCATAAACGTCGCAAGATGCGATCAAAAAATTGCCCACTGTCTGACAGAAATTGGTGATGGCGATGGTGCAATAATTGCAGCCCAGAAATCATTTGATGTTTTTGTAACCGCCCATGATCACTATCGTGAGACTTATTCACTTCTGGAATTAGGGAAAGCTCAAATAGTAGCTGGGCTTGGTGAAGAAGGTTTAAATACTTTGGATCGGGTCTTAGAAATTGCAACAGATCATGACAATAAGGATTTTGAATTCATTCTAGAAATCGAGAATCGGATGGCCGATGTTCTGGAATCCTTAGGCCGAATAGATGAAGCAGATGAGATTCGTCGCCGAATTAAAGCTGTTGAAGAGGTAGTAAAAGAAGATTAATTGTTTAGGTGCTGCATTGCCCAGGCATACATGGCAATTGCACCAGCAGCTGATGCATTCATTGATCTAGTAGAGCCATATTGTCTAATTGCAAGAACTGTTTCACAGATTTCAACGGCCTCATCTGACATTCCAGCCCCTTCTTGCCCAAAGAACAGGACACACTTTTTAGGCAACTTATTCGTTTCTAACTCTTTTGAAATAGGCAAGTTATCAATTCCAATTATTGGAACACTATTTTCGTCACACCAAATTTTAAAATCAGCAACTGTTGGATGATGTAACACATGTAGGTATTTATCTGTAACCATTGCGCCCCGCTTATTCCAATCGCGTTTGCCGACGATATGAACCCTTGAAACATTAAAAGCATTTGCGGTTCGAACTACTGAACCAATATTCAAATCATGTTGCCAATTTTCTATCGCTATCTGTAAATCATGTCGCTTAGTATCTAAATCAGCGACTATTGCTTCAACGCTCCAATATCGGTAGTGATCCAAAACATTTCTTCGATCTCCGTTTGCAAGAAGCTCTGGATCAAAATGTTCTGCCTCAGGCCACGGTTTTGGATGTGGGCCAACACCAACCACTGGATAGAATTCACCAGGTCCAATTTCAGCAGTTGTCATACCCAAACATTAGGGGGAGTTTGCATGAAGCAAAAATCCTGGCTCCCTATTTATTTGATTCTTGGCTTGGTTTGGGGATCCTCCTTTGTATTTATCAAGCTAGGTCTTGAATTCTTGTCTCCGGTTGGCGTTGCATTTGGCAGATGCGCTCTTGGTGCGATGGTTCTGTTATTAATTGTAAAAATTCGAGGAATCAAACTTCCTATAGAACTTAAAACTTGGTTTATTCTCTGGGTCGTCTCACTACTTCTAAATGTTTTTCCTGGATTCTTATTTGCATACGCCCAACAAGAAGTCACAACAGTTCTTGCCGGAATAATTAATTCCTTCACTCCATTAGCCACCATAGTTTTTATCTTTATCTTCTTTAGATCCGAAAAGATTCAAAACCAGCAAATTCTTGGGTTAGCGGTAGGTGGAGTTGGCGTAATAACTGTACTCGGAATTTGGAATGGAGTTGGAACCGGTTCTGGCGATGGTGTGCTAGCACTCTTTGCAGCAATAACTTGCTATGGTCTTGCTTTCCCAATAATTAAGAAGCATCTATTACCTCTAAAACTCACTGCTGAAGCACTTGCCGCAGGACAAGTAACAGCCGGGGCACTAACTCTTCTACCATTTTATTTAATGGATGGAGTAGCCAGCACTGAATATCGTATTGGCCCAGTTCTTGCAGTAATGGCACTCGGAATATTTGGCACTGGATTTGCATACATCTGGAATTTCCAAATCGTAGAGCGGGCAGGAAGTTCTGTTGCAAGTTCAGTTACTTACTTAACGCCAGTCGTTGCGGTATTCATAGGTTGGATTTTTCTTAATGAGAACATCACTTGGCACGAACCGGTCGGCGGTGCAATAGTTGTTCTGGGAGCAGCAATTTCACAGGGTCGATTTAGTAAGAAAGTGGCAGAATAGGGTGATTAAGATAAAGTTAATTTCTCTCATATCAGCCATTGTCTTGCTGGCTTCATTTAATCCGAGTGCACATGCAGTATCGGTTCCAAAAACCTTTAAGAAACTTGCTGCTTCTTCCACCCTTGCGAAACCAGGAATCATTCTTATTGATCCAGCAACGCAGACTGAGATTTATTCAGATGCTGCGGATGAGCCTCGCGCTCCGGCTTCGGTCCTTAAAATAATTTCTGCTGCCGCTGCAATTTACGCCTTCGGACCTGGCAAAGTATTTAACACGACAATTAATTCTACTGAAGATCCAGATGTTTATATTTTGCAGGGCGAGCGTGATCCATGGCTGACAACAAGTGCAAGCGTTGCGAAGGGGTCAAATCGCGCACTTTCTACCAAACTTATTAATGAAGTCATCAATAGGCGTGGCGATTATGCTGGCTTGAAAATTAAGTTTTATGGCATGTTCGATGCTGACATAAAAAGCCTTAGAACTTATTACGGTAACGAAATTAAGTTTGAGAGAATTACTAAGCCACTAGCTTCCCCAGATCAAGAGCCAACAGAGATTTCAAGAGTAACTTCTCCCAAATTGCGCAAAATTCTAAATTTTACTCTTCTATGGAGCGATAATGTTTTGGCAGATCGGGTAGCTCGAAATGCTGCTGCAAAACTGGGATATTCGCGTGATGATCTAAGTTTGAATCTAGCTTTTGAAGAAACATTAAATTCTCTTGGAGTGAATACAACGGGGCTAAAGGTTTTCGATGGCAGTGGACTTTCACGTGAAAACAGAGTCTCTGTCCGAACAGTTGCTGAGCTCTTGCTGAAGATTAGAAATGAACCACAGTACCAAGCCGTTTATGATGGTCTTCCACTTTCTGGGAAAACCGGAACACTAATGAGGAGGTTTCAGGATTCTGCTTCTAGCGCAAAGGGTCTAGTTAAAGCTAAAACTGGATGGATTAATTCTTCCGTAACTTTAGCTGGGTATATCGAAGCCGGAGATAGTGAATACGTCTTTGCGGTTATCGCAAATCGATTGACCCCAACTGAAAGTACTCGGAATCGAGCACGAAAGATAATTGACAGGATGTTGGCCACCATCGCAAAACCTATTCAAATAGCGCCAGTAGGCTAGGTCTGTGCGTAATCTAAAAATCTCTCCGTATATCGCTCTGATGAAATTGCGAGTCGTGGAATTACTTCTGGTTACTACGTTGCCTGCGCTTTTTCTTGCAGCAAAAGACGTCCCTCCACTTGGGCTGACCATTGCAACGCTAATTGGTGGAACACTTGCCGCTGGCGCATCTAATGCATTTAATATGATTATTGAAGTCGATTCAGATCGATTAATGGAGCGTACGGCTAAACGTCCAATCGTTAGTGGCGCTGTAAGTGAAACCCAAGCATTCATCTTTGCATCAGCTTTAACTATTATTTCGCTCCTAATATTCTCAATTTTTACAACTCTCATGGCAACAGTCTTAACTGCTGCTGCAATTATTTTCTATGTCTTCGGTTATACGATCGGGCTAAAACGTCGCACATCGCAGAACATAGTATGGGGCGGAATCGCAGGATGCATGCCAGTTCTAATAGGTTGGGCTGCAGTAACAAATTCACTTTCGTTAACTGCCTGGCTTTTCTTCTTGGTAATTTTCTTCTGGACCCCACCGCACTTCTGGGCGCTGGCAATTAAATACAAAGATGATTATGCGGCGGCCGGAATTCCAATGTTGCCAGTGGTCGCAACTATAAAATCAGTTGAAAAACAGATGTGGTTCCACACGATTGGAATGTTCATAACATCGCTTGGAGTAAATTGGAGTGCAGGTCTTCCGTGGTGGTGCTGGGTTATTACTATTGCAATAGCGCTTGGCTTTGGACTTGAATTATTAAAGATTAATGGCCCTGATTCAAATAAGGCTGCTGCAAGATTGTTCCAATGGTCGATCACTTACTTAAGTGTCTTCTCACTTCTGCTAGTTATCGCAGCGCTTGTTGTAAATCCTTAATCAAATCAGAGGCATGTTCTAAGCCGACTGATAATCTTGCAAGTGAATCGGTTATTCCCATGGACTCTCGCGTTTTCTGATCTAATCTGCGATGCGTAGTAGATGCCGGATGGGTAATAAGTGATTTGCTATCGCCCAGATTGTTAGAGATATCAATTACCTTAAGCGCATCCATTACTTTAAAGAGCTCTTTTGGTCCACCAGCAATTTCAAAACTTAAAGTTGTTCCGGCGCCTGTCATCTGCTTCTGTGCAACTTCATACCCGCTATGAGTCTTTAAGCCAGGATAATTCACAGAGGAGATTTTTGGTTGCCCTGCTAAGAATTCTGCGATTTGTTGCGCGCTCTCATTCATTTTGTTGACTCGCATCGACAGAGTTTCAAGTGACTTAACGAGAACCCAGGCATTGAAAGCGCTAAGCGTTGGCCCAGTGTGCCTAATAAAAGGATTCAAATAATTTTGAATGTAATCAAAACTGCCAAGAATCGCACCACCAAGAACCCGACCCTGCCCATCAATATGTTTTGTTGCGGAGTACATGACAACATCTGCGCCATGCTGTAGTGGTTTTTGTAGTATTGGCGATGCCATTACATTGTCCACGATTACAGTGGCTCCAACGTTATGAGCCAAATCGCTAACCATCTTTAAATCAACTATTTCTAGCATTGGATTACTAGGAGTCTCAATGAATACAACCTTAGTTTTCTTACTTAAAGCTTTCTCCCAGACCTGCTTCTCAGTTCCCTTAACAAATTCAACTTCGATTCCCCACTTTGGCAGAATTTCAGAGAGCACTACGTAACAAGAACTAAACATTGAAGCGGCTGCAACAACGCAATCGCCGGCTTCCACCATGCACGCAATCGATGCAAACATTGCCGACATTCCAGAGGCCGTTGCAACGCAGAATTCGGCGCCTTCGATTGCTGCAAGGCGTTGCTCGAACATCGAAACTGTTGGATTTGCAAAGCGGCTATATACAAAATGGTCAACTTCGTCCGTAAATGAATGAACCGCTTGTTCTGCAGTGTCATACGTATAACCACTTGTTAAATACATCGCTTCTCCAGTTTCACCGAAACCAGATCTAGATAAACCAGCGCGAACTGCAAGAGTTTCTTCGTGCAGATCCCAATCAGGCAAATTTCCATCTGCAGAATTGGAATATCCCCAAGGTCGATGCTGGTGCGTCATGCAGAAAGTTTACTTGGTAGGGTGGATGCATGGAAAAAACCGCGATATCAACTTCGGATTTAACGAAGATTTATGGTGAGCGAGCCGCGTTATCTCATGGAAATTTTGTAGTTCCAAATGGATCAATCTGTGGATTTGTTGGACCAAATGGTTCAGGTAAAACGACAACTATTCGAATGCTTCTGGGATTAATTGCCCCAACTAGTGGAACTGCAACTGTATTGGGCGAAAGTATTTCGCACCCCGAAAAATATCTGCCCCATGTCGGCGCAATGATTGAAGGACCGGCGTTTTATCCCGCGCTATCTGGGCGCGAGAATTTGAAGGTATTAGCCGAACTAGGTGGATTCCCGCTCTCTCGAGTCGATCAACTATTAGAGAAAGTAGATCTAGCCGATCGTGGTGGCTCCAAATTTAAAACTTACTCCTTGGGAATGAAGCAACGCCTTGGAATTGCTGCTGCACTACTTCCCAACCCGAAACTACTAATTCTTGATGAACCAACAAACGGTTTAGACCCATCCGGAATCCAAGAAGTTCGGGGAATAATCAAGGATTTAGCAGATAGTGGAACCACAGTTTTTGTGTCATCTCACATCCTTAGCGAACTAGAAATGATCTGCGAATACTTAATTATGTTGCGTGAAGGCAGAGTCATTTTCTCTGGCCGAACTCAAGAGTTGTTATCTGGCCAGAAACCCATAATTGTTGCAAAACCTGAGTACGATGTAGATTTAACCAATTTAGCAAAAAAACTCACCGATTCCGGGTTCAAGATCTCAATAGTCGATGGAAGTTTACATATTGAGGCAGCACAAGAAGCAAGTGCAACCATTAATCGCATGGCATTCGAAGCCGGAATAACACTCGCCTCGATCTCAGTAGTCCTGCCAACGCTTGAAGAAACCTTTTTTGAGATGACAGGAGATAGCAAGTGATTCGTGTCGTTATTGCAGAGCTTCGCAAGCTTCGTCGTCCAACACTTTTACTTGGAACAATTGCAACAGTTGGTGGTTTAAGCGCACTTTTTACCTCAATTATTTTCTTGATGATTGATTCTGAAGATGGAAACTCACGGCGAGGTGAAAGCATTGGTCCTGAAGAATTAAGTCAGGCCATGGGATTGGTTTACGGATTTAGATTAGTCGGAGCATTCCTTGGAATAGTCGCGCTCTGCATATTTGCTTCTCAAACAGCCCAGGAATATTCACTAGGGACTCTTCGCAATTTATTGGTTCGCCAACCATCCCGCATGAAAATTCTCGCTGGCAAATTTATCTCGATGAAAATATTCGCATTAGTGATGGTTTTATTTGCCGGAGCTTTAAGTATTTTGATCTCCTTTGCATTGGCGGAGAGAGCCGGCGTTAATACCTCAGCTTGGACGACCTCTGCCGCAATAGAGCTCTTATTTAGGAGCACGTTAAATATATTTATTGCGACCCTCTGCTTTGGAACTTTTGGAATGATTCTGGGGCTTCTTCTTAGATCGCCCATTAGCGCAATCGCGGTTGGGGTTCTTTGGATTCTGATTTTAGAGAACATTCTGGGAGCTTTAATAAAAAGCACAGGTAAATGGCTGCCTGGTTTTAATTTCTCTAACCTTGGAGAGGGTGGAATCCCTAGTTTGAGCTATAGACATTCAATCGCTGTCTCTCTCGCTTATCTCGTAATCGGTGGAGCCATTGCCGCAGTATTTTTCAAGCGAAGAGATGTTGCAAATTAGCGACACAGGGTTTATTTTCCGATGATTCACAGGTAAGACCCTTATAATTTTGGGCAAATAACTTCCCTGGAGGCACCTTCGAAAATGTTTTTTAGTAAGTCACGTAATTCCCGAAAATCAACAGGTGTGCTTTTGGCGCTTTCAATCGGGCTCTCAGTTTTAAGCGCTGATTTCGCGGTTTCTAATCCTCCCAGCACTTCCAAGCCAAGCAAGCCTCCCAAGCCAACCAAAGCCCAGATTAAAGCCGCTAAGAAGGAAGAAGCGGCGAAAGCCGCCGCCGCTAAGAAAGCAGCTGCAGTATTGAGCAGTGCAACAAAAACCCTTAATCAATTGGCGGCAATTGCAAACACAGCCCAAGTTGCTTATAACAAAGCACTTGGTGAGCTAAACATCGCGAAAGCGAATGCCGATGTTGCAGCCGCTCATGCATTAAAAACCCAAAGAGAAGTTAGCAAAACAAATGCCGTTATTGGAAGAATGGCTTCGAACGCTTACATGCTTGGTGGTGACTTTACAAATATAAATTCTTTGCTCAGCGCTAATGGTCCACAAGATTTAATTGATCAATTAACAACTCTAGACAATATTGGAAACACGAATACCGTTGCGTTAAAGCGATTCAAGGCTGCAGAAAGTGCGGCAGAGATTGCAAAATTAGAGGCTGATCGTACTAAAGCAGCACAAGAGGCTGCGACCGTAAAAGTTGCAGAAACCAAGAAAGTTGCAGATGAAGCAAAAGCAGCCCAGCAGAAAGAAGTAGATAAACTTCGCGCTGTTCAAAGAAAGTTAGCTGCCGAACTCGCAAAGGCTAAGACTTTTAGAATAACTCTTGAAGAACAGCGACAACTTGCACTTCTTGAAGAATCTAATGCAAACACAGCGACAAAAACTCCAAACCAATTCAAAGTCTGGCCAAATAAGGGCTTTACTGGAAGATCAACAATTCGATCTAATAAAAAGATTAGAGCCAAGGCAGTTGCATATGCAAAGAAACAAGTTCTAGCGCGCAATCCAGTGAAACCATATGTCTGGGGAGCGCAAGGTCCAAATTCCTTTGACTGTTCAGGATTGGTTTATGCTGCATATAAATCTGCAGGATTGGGCTGGCCAACTTGGGGTCGCTTAAATGCGGCGCTCTATTTTGTTGCTACAAAGCGTGTTTCATTTAATGAATTACTTCCAGGAGACCTGCTCTTTTATTCTTATGATGGATCTGTCCAAAACATCCATCACATGTCTATTTATGCGGGAAATGGCATGATGTGGGAAGCGAATTCCACAAGAGTTGGGCTTATTTACTCAAATATGTACAGCATTAAGGGCTTAATGCCATCTGGCGGCCGGGTCTAATAGTTTTATAGAGTGCCCCATGTGAGCACTAAAACCCCAGCGCTACTAGAGCTACGCAAAGCGGTTCGGATTTGGTTTGAAAAATTAGAGCCAAATTCTAAAGTGTGTATCGGAGTCTCAGGCGGTGCAGATTCACTTGCCCTAGCAGCAGCATCAAAACTAGAAGCAAGTAATTTTCCAGTTGATTTAGCAGCCGTAATCGTTGATCATGGTTTACAGAAAAACTCTGCCGAGATAGTACAATTTGCAAAACAGCAATTGGAAAAACTTGGATACCAGGATATTTTTGTTGGTAAAGCAAGTGTTCAAATTACTGATGGACTAGAAGCATCTGCGCGTCGTGCCCGCTACAAAGTTTTCCAGCAAGCGATTGAAACTTATGATCCAAAGTATTTCTTATTGGGCCATACTAAGAATGATCAGGCCGAAGGTGTGCTCTTGGGCCTAGCTCGTGGATCTGGGACAAAATCATTATCTGGCATGCAAGAAATTTCAGGAATTTTTCTTAGACCATTACTTCAAATTGATCGTGCAACCACAGAGATTGCATGCCTTGAAGCCAATATCGAGTTTTGGAATGATCCACACAATTCAAATCAAGACTTTACAAGAGTTCGGGTGCGCGAAAATATTCTGCCGATATTAGAAAATGAAATTGGCCCAGGAATTACTGATGCGCTAGCCAGGTCGGCAAAGATTTTGCGCGAAGATGCCATGGCGCTTGATTGGTGGGCCGAGGGTGTTTTTCGCCAAGAGGATCCGCTTGATATCGAGATCTCAACCCTGGCTGACCTTCCAGTTGCGGTTAGGAGTCGAGTATTAAGGCTGGCGATTTATGCCGCAGGAGCACCTTCGGGAAGTATCAGCGCCGCACATTTAGAGCCAATTGAAGCTCTTGTGAGTGATTGGCGTGGCCAGGGCCACACCTCCCTTCCAGGTGGTGTGAAGGTTTGTCGAATTTCGGGCAGACTTTCGCTCTCGAAACCAAAACCTAACCAGCCTGAAAAGTAGAAAGAGAATCTCCTCGTGGATCTAGCAACAACTGGCACAGATATTGATCATGTAATTGTTACCAAAGAGCAAATTCGGCTTCGCCTTCTTGAATTAGCAAAGCAAGTTGAAAAAGATTATGAAGGTAGAGATTTACTTTTGATTGGCGTGCTCAAGGGTGCGGTTATGACAATGGCTGATTTTGCAAGATCACTACAACGGCACATTGAGATGGATTGGATGGCTGTTTCGTCATATGGTTCTGGAACCAAATCAAGTGGCGTAGTCAGGATTCTGAAAGATTTAGATCGAGACATTACTGGCCGCGAAGTTGTGATTGTTGAAGATATTGTTGATACCGGTTTAACACTAGGTTGGCTTAAGACAAATCTTGAATCACGCGGCGCTAAGAGCGTTGAGATTTTAACTATGTTGCGCAAACCTGAAGCGGCTAAAGTTGTAGTTGATGTTAAATATGTCGGCTTTGATATTCCTACAGAGTTTGTCGTTGGCTATGGCTTGGATTTCAATGAAAAATATCGAAATCTAGATTTTATCGGCGTTCTAGCAAAGCATATGTATTCATGACCGAGAAGAATTCGAAGAAGGCTAAGCCAACAAGTAAGAGAAAAATAACTTTCACCAAAGCGCGTGCTCGGAAAGTTCTTCGGGGTCCACTTTTCTGGATAATTCTTGCTCTGATTCTGGTTAGCTTTTTTGGAAGACTTTCATCGAGTGGTGACAAATTTACTAAGGTAGAAACCTCAACAATTCTCGCAGCTATTTCGGCGAATAAAGTTGACTCTGTCCTTGTTATCGACCGAGATCAGAAAATTGAAGTTGTTTTAAAGCCAGGAAACTTTGTCAAAGGCTCTAAGAAAATCTATGCCTCTTATGTTTCAGGCGAAGAGCCGCAGATTATTGAATTGCTGACCAGCAATCCACCGCCAAACAAGTGGGATGTGAAGGTTCCAACTCAATCATTTTTGGCATCTTTATTCTTAAGTCTAATTCCACTTCTGTTAATTGGATTCCTACTGATTCTCTTTATGGCAAATGCTCAAGGCGGAAACCGAGTCTTCTCATTTGGTAAATCCAAAGCAAAACTTCAGACAAAAGAGATGCCGAAAAATACCTTTGCTGATGTTGCAGGTGCAGATGAGGCAGTCGCAGAACTTACTGAAATTAAGGATTTCTTGGCAGCGCCACAGAAGTATCAAGATATTGGTGCAAAAATTCCTAAAGGTGTTCTGCTTTATGGGCCACCAGGAACCGGCAAAACGCTATTAGCCCGAGCGGTAGCAGGGGAGGCAAACGTTCCGTTCTATTCAATTTCGGGATCTGATTTTGTTGAAATGTTTGTTGGTGTCGGTGCTTCTCGAGTTCGCGATCTCTTTGCACAGGCAAAGGCAAATGCGCCTGCAATAATTTTCGTGGACGAAATAGATGCAGTAGGTCGCCAACGCGGAGCCGGTTTAGGTGGCGGACATGATGAACGTGAGCAAACCTTAAATCAACTGTTGGTTGAGATGGATGGCTTTGAAGCAAATGGCCAAGTAATTTTAATTGCAGCAACTAACCGTCCAGATGTTTTGGATCCAGCGCTACTTCGCCCTGGAAGATTTGATCGCCAGATTCCGGTTGATCGTCCAGACTTAAAGGGTCGCACTGCTATTCTTGAAGTGCATGCCAAGAATAAGCCAGTTGCAAAATCAGTTAACTTAGAGGATTTTGCGAAACGAACACCTGGATTCACTGGTGCGGATTTAGCAAATGTATTGAATGAAGCTGCTCTGCTTACTGCTCGCGAGAATGCAAAGGTAATCACAACTGCTGCCCTTGATGAAGCTATCGACCGAGTTATGGCTGGACCACAACGCAAGACCAGATTGATGACTGAAGAAGAGCGACGCATTACGGCTTATCACGAGGGCGGGCATGCACTTGTTGCGCATGCACTTCCACATACTGATCCGGTTCATAAAATTACGATTATGCCTCGCGGTCGCGCACTTGGCTACACAATGATCCTGCCTGATGAAGATCGTTATGCAACAACACGAAATCAAATGCTCGATCAACTTGCTTATTCATTGGGTGGCCGCGCAGCAGAAGAGTTGATTTTTCATGACCCAACCACTGGTGCCTCAAATGATATTGAGAAGGCCACAAATCTGGCTCGTGCAATGGTCACACAATATGGAATGACTGAAAAAATAGGTGCAATCAAACTTGGCGCAAGTGAAGGTGAACCATTCCTTGGACGCAGCTACGGACACCAGAGAGATTACTCAGAGGAAATTGCTGGCATTGTTGATGGAGAAATCCGAAACTTGATTGAAAATGCGCATCAAGAAGCTTATGAAATTCTCGTTGCCAACCGCGATATTCTTGATGATTTAGTAGAAGTTCTTCTTGAAAAAGAGACACTTCTTAAAGATGAGATCGAGATGATTTTCAAGAAGGTTAGATTAGTTTCAAGGCGACCAGCATGGACAGGTTCAGAGTCCCGCAAGCCAAGCACTCAACCGCCTGTTGCACTTTCACCTGTAAAACCACAAACACCAGTCGTTGAAGAAGAAGCGGCACCGGTTCGCAAGCCCAGAAAGAAAGTAACTCCACCAAGTGAGTGACATAACTCCGATTTCAATGGGACCACACGATGGTGGTGCCAAACGCGAGTTTGATCATGAACGTGCCGAAAAGGCTGTTACGGAATTACTTATTGCAATTGGCGAAGACCCTAATCGCGAAGGTTTACGCGATACCCCTGGTCGGGTTGCGCGCGCATTTAAAGAGAACTTCGTGGGCCTTTGGCAGACGCCGGAAGAAGTCTTATCAACAACATTTGATATCGGTCATCGCGAACTTGTAATTGTTCGCGACATTGAAGTTTTTTCACACTGCGAACACCACCTGACCCCCTTTCACGGAGTTGCACACATTGGTTATATTCCAGGCGAACGTGGGCAGATAACTGGCCTTTCAAAATTAGCAAGACTTGTGGATGTTTATGCCAAGCGGCCACAAGTTCAAGAACGCCTAACTTCACAGATTGCTGATGCGATGGTCGAGGTTTTAAATCCTGCTGGTGTGATTGTTGTGATTGATTGCGAACATTTATGCATGTCGATGCGTGGAGTCCGCAAGTCTGAAGCGAAAACTATTACGAGTGCAGTCCGGGGACAATTACGAGATCCAGCAACACGTGCTGAAGCTATGAGCCTGATAACTTCAAAAAATCGATAACATGAAATCCGAACGCACTCTCGTGATGGGGATTCTTAATGTAACCCCAGATTCTTTTGCAGATGGCGGGCGACACTTTGATTTTGAAGCAGCAATCAATCGTGCGAAAGAGATGACCTCCGAAGGTGTAGACATAATTGATGTTGGTGGCGAATCAACTAGACCAGGTGCTGATCGAGTAACTGAAGAGATAGAACGAGATCGTGTTATTCCAGTAATTACCGAACTTGCTGAACTTGCTAAAGATGGCGTAACACTTAGCATTGACACAACTAGGGCGAGTATTGCTCAGGCTGCAATCGGGGCTGGTGCCACAATCGTTAATGATGTGAGCGGTGGGTTGGCTGACCCAAAAATGGCAGCACTAATCGCTAGCAATCCAGATATTCAATATGTTGTAATGCATTGGCGCGGACATTCAAAAGATATGCAGAAAGTTGCCGAGTATAAGAATGTAGTTAGTGAAGTTAAAGATGAACTTGATGATCGAGTTGTTGCTTTAACAAAGTCAGGGGTTTTACCGGAACAAATAGTTTTAGATCCAGGAATTGGTTTTGCAAAATCTTCAGCCCATAATTGGGAGCTTCTCAAGAATATTGATCGGTTAAATCTCTTGGGATTTCCAATTTTAGTCGGGGCGTCTCGTAAGCGTTTTCTTGGAGATTTACTCAGCACAGAAGTTGCCGATGATCGAGAGTCAGCGTCTATTGCAATTACAACTTACTTAGCTAAAGCTGGTATTTGGGGAGTTCGAACCCACTCGGTTAAGCCGCATCGAGATGCCATCGCTGTTGTAGAGGAGATGCGTAAATGAGCGATCAAATTAATATCACCGGCATTTCAGCAATTGGATTTCATGGAGTCTTTCCAGAGGAGCGCAAAAATGGTCAGAGCTTCGTTGTCGATTTAAAACTCACCTTTGATTTAGCCCCAGCCGGGGAGAGTGACGATTTAACTAAGACCATAAACTATGCAAGTGTTGCCGAAGTAACATTAGAGGAAATTACGGGCGAACCTGTCGCCTTGATTGAAACTTTAGCTACCCAGATTAGCAAGCGGTTGCTAAAAGATTTTCCACTACTTGATTCAGTAATTGTTACGGTTCATAAACCCCAAGCACCAGTTTTGGTTAAGTTTTCAGATATTTCAGTTTCGATCGAGAGACGCAGATGAAAGCGGTTATAGCTCTCGGATCTAATTTAGGAAATCGGGAACTGTATATTGACAGCGCAGTGGCTGAATTGGCTAAAATAATCGAAATTACACATCTCTCAACCAATCATGAAACCGATCCAGTTGGTGGGCCAGAACAACCTAAATATTTAAATGCAATCGCAATTGGCGAGACCGAATTAGATCCAAGAGAACTGTTAATTGTGATGTTGGAGATTGAGAACAAACTAGGTCGAAAACGTGAAGTTCATTGGGGTCCGAGGACCATAGATTTGGATTTAATTGTTTTCGGCGATGAAATTATCGATTCTGAACCCCTAGTTTTGCCACATCCAAGGGCGCATGAACGTAAGTTTGTTCTAGAGCCATGGCTTGAGATTGAACCGGATGCCTACATTCCGGGAATTGGCGAGATCGAAAATATTTTGCAACGTATCTAATTAGCCCTGTAATCTATAGACCACGAGCCCGGTACCCGGAAAGGACTGGAGCATGGATCTAGAACTAAAACACCCAGTAGCCCTGGTTCCAACCATGGGCGCGCTTCATGCTGGCCATGCCTCACTAATTGAAATTGCTCGAAAATTTAGCGCTGAAGTTGTTGTAAGTATCTTTGTAAATCCATTGCAATTTGAAAATCCAAATGATTTTTCAACTTATCCAAAGAGTGTAGATGCAGATGTTGCGCTCGCGACAGCAAGTGGAGCAACAAAAATTTGGGTGCCGACTTTCGATGAAATCTACCCAAGCGATCCAGTTCTGATCTCTTCTGGCGAAATTGGCAATCTCTTTGAAGGCGTTCATAGGTTTGGACATTTCGATGGAATGCTTACCGTTGTAAAAAGGCTCTTTGATTTGGTTACACCAAAGTATGCAATCTTTGGAGAGAAAGACTTTCAACAACTATTTTTAATTAAAAAAATGGTTGCTCAGATGAAATTACCAATTGAGATAATTTCAGCTCCAACAATCCGCGAGGCAAGCGGACTAGCGATGTCATCCCGGAATCAGAAATTATCGACCACCGAACGAGAGAGTGCTGCCGGGATTTATGCCGCTCTAAATTCAGCAAAGGCAGCTTCAGAATTAAAATCTGCTCGACTTGAATTAAGTAAAGGAGTTCAAGCGATTCCAAACTTTCTTCTGGATTATGCTGAAATAATCGATGCCGAAACCTTTGCAATCGCAGATGATTCAACCGAAAACTGCCGTGCAATTGTTGCTGGTTGGATAAATGGCATCAGATTGATAGACAATATGGCTATGTCGAAGCTAGGTAATTCCAAATGAAATTACTTGCTGGAAAACCAGGATGGACTGTAGAAGCAGATGTAATTGTGATTGGCTCTGGAGTAGCTGGATTAACTACTGCTTTGAATCTGCGATCAAGTGATTTATCAGTTTTGCTTGTTACAAAGGCAAGAATTGATGAAGGCTCAACTAAATGGGCGCAGGGTGGAATCGCGGCCGCACTTGGGCCAGGGGATACACCCGATCAGCACAAGAAAGATACTTTGATTGCTGGTGCCGGATTATGCGATAACGAAGCAGTAAACGTCTTAGTAACAGAGGGTCCGGAAGCTGTTCGAAAACTTATTGCGCGTGGTGCCGTGTTTGATAAATCTGAAAGTGGTGAAATTTCTTTAACGCGCGAAGGTGGGCACTTGCGTAATCGCATCTTGCATGCCGGTGGTGATGCAACCGGAGCCGAAGTTTCTAGAGCGCTACTTGCCGCAGTAAATGACGATAATGGAATCGAAGTAATTGAAAATGCACTCGCGATTGACGTTTTAAAGAGCGATTCTGGCGCAGTCTGCGGAGTTACTCTTCACGTAATTGGAGCCGGTAGTCGTGACGGTGTTGGCCTTGCACTTGCTCGCGCAGTTGTAATCGCAACTGGTGGCCTAGGTCAGGTTTATGCACAAACCACTAATCCTTCAGTTTCAACTGGTGACGGAGTAGCTCTTGCACTTCGCGCTGGTGCAGAAATTTCCGATGTTGAATTCATTCAATTCCATCCAACTGTTTTATGGCGCGACGATAGTTTAAGTGGACAGCAACCATTAATTAGTGAAGCAGTTCGTGGCGAGGGTGCTGTTCTTGTAAATGATAAAGGCGTCAGATTTATGATTGATAAGCACCCACAAGGTGATCTAGCGCCACGCGACATTGTTGCTATTGAGATTTTTAAGCAGATGAAAGAAACAAATTCACCACACGTCTGGCTAGATACGACCAAGATAAAAGATTTTGCTGAAAGATTTCCAACAATTTTTGCATCCTGTATTGAAAATGGGATTGATCCAAGAAAACAGATGATTCCAGTTTCACCAGCTTCACATTATTCATCCGGAGGCGTGAAAGTAGATTTGGCAGGACGAACTTCTATTCCGGGGCTATATGCCTGTGGCGAGACTGCCTGCACTGGTGCACATGGTGCAAATAGATTAGCTTCAAACTCACTTCTTGAAGGCTTAGTGTTTGGCACCAGAATTTCAGCCGATATCGCAGCGAATATTGCAGACCAGGGTTCACCTAGCGAAAAAAGCTCGCCTGAATTCTTATTAGATCCAGCAATCAAAATGACTTTGCAATTAGCAATGAGTCAAGGAGCCGGTGTAATGCGTAGCGCGCAATCATTAAGCGAAACACTCACAACATTGCAGCAACTAGCCTCACACACAAGTAATAAACCATGCATTGAAGCTTGGGAAGTTTCAAATCTTTATCTATTAGCAACCGCTATTGCGCGTGCTGCTCTGGAACGTGAAGAAACTCGTGGATCTCATTGGCGCAGTGATTTTCCAGAGAGCAATAGCAATTGGGTTAAACGAATAGTTCAGAGCTATGACAGTAATGGGAATTGGCTTTCAAAGTTTGCAGAGGTAAACAAATGACATTTAGTAGATCCTTGAGCGAACTACTTTCATCTTCTAAGCTCGACTTAAAGAACCTTGAAAATCTAATTCGTATCGCCGTCGCTGAAGATTTGGATGGTGCATCAGATGTTACTTCGGTTGCCACAATTCCTGAAGCACAGAGTGCGATAGCAGAATTCTGGAGCCGCAAACCAGGAGTAATTGCCGGAATTCCGATTGCGTGCGCCGTTCTTGAAATTTGTGGAACCACTGATTATGAAATCAAAAAAAGTGATGGTGAAGTAGTTTCTCCGAATAATTTGCTGCTGATAGCAAGAGGCAAAACTCGTTCACTCCTACTTGCCGAAAGAACTGCTTTGAATTTTATGGGTCGCTTAAGTGGCATTGCAACACTTACAAAGAGTTGGGTTGATGAGGTTGCAGATACCGAAGTTGTAATTCGTGATACCCGAAAGACAACTCCAGGATTGCGTGAGCTAGAGAAGTATGCGGTGCGAATGGGTGGCGGAGAAAACCATCGCTTCTCACTTTCAGATGCAGCACTTATCAAAGATAATCATGTTCTTGCTGCAGGCGGTGTCGCCGAAGCCTTTAGATTAGTAAAAGCTAAATTCCCAAATATTTCAGTTGAAGTGGAAGTTGATTCCTTACAACAACTTCGCGAAGTAGTTGAGGCTGGAGCTGATTTAGTTCTACTAGACAACATGTCCATTGAGGAATGTAGAGCTGCAGTGGAAATAGTTTCAGGACGAGCAAAGTTAGAGGCATCCGGTGGCTTAATCCTGAGCAACGCGCATGCTTATGCAAAAACTGGAGTTGATTTTCTTGCTGTTGGCGCACTTACACATTCTGTGCCAGTTCTTGATATCGGCCTAGATCTGAGAATGGAGTAAAAATGCTACTAGCAATCGATGTTGGAAACACGAATACAGTTTTAGGTGTATTCGAAGATAAGGCACTGATTCGAAGTTGGCGGGTGAAAACCGATCCTAGAGATACATCAGATGAGTTGTGGGTTCGCTATTCCGCACTCGTAGCTGGGTTTGAAATTTCTGCACTCTCAATTTGTTCAACAGTTCCCTCAACACTTCGCGAACTCAGAACCATGATTACTAATTTTTATCCAGATCTTAAAACCACAATTGTTGAACCAGGCGTAAAGACTGGTGTCCCACTGCAAGTAGATAATCCAAAAGAAATAGGCGCAGATCGAATTGTAAATACCTTAGCTGCGCATGAGCTTTATGGTGAAAATGGACCTTGCATAGTTGTTGATTTTGGAACTTCTACCAATCTTGATGTTGTTTCTCCAAAAGGAGAATTCCTGGGTGGTGCACTTGCGGCAGGAATCGAAATTTCTGTAGATGCACTTGCTGCTCGCGCTGCACAACTACGCCGGGTTGAATTAGTTACACCAAAGAATGTGATCGGTAAAAACACCGTAGAGGCGCTTCAGTCTGGAACTATTTATGGCTTTGCCGGACAAGTTGATGGCTTAGTAAATCGCATTACAGATGAATTAATTAAACTTTACCCAGATGCTGGCGATGTTAGCGTTATTGCAACTGGTGGTCTCGCACCTTTGGTTATAGGAGTAAGTGAAACTATTGATTTCCACGAGCCAGATTTGACCTTAATTGGGCTCCGGTTAGTTCATGAACGCAATTCTTAACCCAGCTAAACGGTAGGCTTACTCACCTTATGAATGAAAAAACGAACTCTCAAAATCTACCTTTTGTGGACGATGCAGATGATCTACCGGAGCAGCTGCGGATTCGCAGGTCAAAACGGGCCGCGATTATTGAGCGCGGAGTTGAGCCATATCCAGTAGAAGTTCCGCGGACTAAAAGCATAAAAGAGATTCGTGAAACCCATAAAGATTTAGCAATAGATGTTGCAACCGGAATTATTGAAAGTATTGCCGGACGAATAATCTTTAAGCGCGATACCGGAAAGTTATGTTTTGCGACAGTTCGTGAGGGCGATGGAACCGAAATTCAAGCCATGTTCTCGCTCGATAAAGTAGGCGAAGAAATTTTAAATCTCTGGAAATCTGAGGTTGATCTAGGCGATATCGTAAGTGTTACTGGTGAGGTAATTACTTCAAAGCGTGGCGAACTTTCAATTCTTGCATCAACTTGGAAGATGGCGGCGAAGTCGCTTCGCCCGCTTCCAGTCGAGCACAAGCCACTCTCTGAGGAAACTCGAGTTCGCATGCGTTATGTAGATTTGATTGTGCGCCCAGAAGCTAGAACAAATGCCAGACTTCGCCCAAATGTAATGCGCTCCCTACGAGAAACTTTTCACAATCGTGAATTCGTCGAAGTTGAAACTCCAATGCTTCAGGTTATGCATGGTGGCGCAGCCGCAAGACCATTTAAGACTTTGAGTAATGCTTACGACATGGAACTTTTCCTGCGAATTGCACCCGAATTATTTTTAAAGCGTTGTGTTGTTGGTGGCATTGAGCGAGTCTTTGAGATAAATCGAAACTTTAGAAATGAAGGCGCAGATTCAAGTCACTCACCAGAATTTGCGATGATTGAAAGTTATGAAGCATATGGGGATTGGAATTCTGTTGCTGCGCTTACACGTCAACTAGTTCAGGATGCGGCTCTTGCAACATCTGGAAGTCATGTTGTTACACATCATGATGGAAGAGAAGTAAATCTCGGTGGAACCTGGGAAGAAGCCTCCCTCTTTTATCTGCTTTCAAAGGGCGTGGGCCAAGAAGTTACTGCCTTAACACCGCCTGCGGAACTAGTTAAAATCGCCGAAAAGTTAGGCATGAAGGTTGATCCAAAGTGGATTACTGGAAAACTTGCTGAAGAAATTTTTGAACATGTAGCGGTAGATAAATTAGTTGGTCCAATCTTTGTAAAGGGTTTCCCAATTGATACTTCACCACTAGTTCGAGCACATCGCGAAATTCCTGGAATCTCTGAGAAATGGGATTTATATATCGATGGTTTTGAACTTGCGACAGGTTATTCCGAATTAATCGATCCAGTAATTCAACGCGAACGTTTAGTCGAACAAGCAGCTCTTGGTTCTAAGGGTGACTTGGAAGCGATGCAGATTGATGAAGATTTCTTACGTGCAATGGAATATGCAATGCCACCGATGGGGGGCATGGGAATGGGAGTTGATCGTTTACTGATGGCACTCACGGGGCTTGGAATTCGCGAGACTATTCTCTTCCCACTAGTTAAACCGGAAGAGTCTTAAGTAATGTCAATAATAATTCGCCCGGCTCGAACTTCAGATATCAAAGACATCCGTGCAATCATCGACGAATATGCTGCGAGCCGAAGACTTCTGACAAAAGAAACTGTCACACTTTATGAAAGTGTTCAGGAATTTACCGTTGCAGAAACTGCGGGGAAAATTGTGGGTTGCGGAGCAGTGCATATTTTATGGGAGGACTTAGCTGAAGTCCGTTCGGTAGCTGTCGATGAAAGTGTTCGTGGCCAAGGCGTGGGTCATGGGATTCTTGAAGCGCTGATTAAACGAGCATCAGAAATTGGAGTTAAGCGAATTTTTTGCCTGACCTTCGAGACTGAATTTTTTGGAAGGCACGGCTTTAAAGAGATTCAGGGGACTCCGGTCTCACCAGATGTTTATAACGAGCTTCTACACTCCTATGACAGCGGCGTTGCAGAATTCTTGGATCTCGAGAGCGTCAAGCCAAATACCCTGGGCAATACCCGGATGCTTCTAACCCTATAAATCTCTTTCAAAGCCCCAAATTGACCACCAAATATTGGGTCAATTCTCAGTTTTTCGGGCATAAATAGGGGCAATATTCGGTTAGACCCATTACAGCCCTTCGCATTAGAGTTCGACTATTACGTAATGCGAAATTAGCAATCCGAAAGGCGGAACCGATGTTCGAGCGCTTTACCGATCGAGCCCGACGCGTTGTCGTGCTGGCTCAAGAAGAGGCACGCATGCTCAACCATAATTACATCGGTACTGAACACATACTTCTGGGGTTAATCCATGAAGGTGAAGGTGTTGCTGCCAAAGCACTCGAAGCACTTGGGATTTCGCTTGAAGCTGTTCGCTCGCAGGTTGAAGAAATAATTGGGCAAGGACAGCAAGCGCCATCTGGACATATTCCATTTACACCACGTGCGAAGAAAGTTCTAGAGCTCTCACTCCGTGAAGCGTTGCAACTTGGCCATAATTACATTGGCACCGAACATATTCTTCTTGGCTTAATTCGCGAAGGCGAAGGCGTAGCCGCACAAGTATTGGTAAAGCTTGGCGCAGATCTAAACCGAGTTCGCACCCAAGTTATTTCACTTCTTTCAGGTTATCAGGGTAAAGAAGCTGCAACTTCCGGTGCACCTGCAGAAGGAACACCATCTACATCTTTAGTTCTTGATCAATTCGGCCGCAACCTTACACAGGCAGCACGTGAAGGAAAGCTTGACCCAGTAATTGGTCGCGATAAAGAGATCGAACGCGTCATGCAAGTTCTTTCACGTCGCACCAAGAACAATCCAGTGTTAATTGGCGAACCAGGCGTAGGTAAGACTGCAATTGTTGAAGGATTAGCACAATCAATCATTAAAGGCGATGTTCCTGAAACTCTGAAGGATAAGCAGGTTTATTCACTTGACCTTGGTGCGCTAGTTGCTGGCAGCCGCTATCGTGGAGATTTTGAAGAGCGCTTAAAGAAAGTTCTAAAAGAGATTCGTACGCGTGGCGACATCGTTCTTTTCATCGACGAGATTCATACTTTAGTTGGCGCAGGCGCAGCTGAAGGCGCAATTGATGCTGCAAGCATCCTAAAACCAATGCTTGCCCGTGGTGAATTGCAGACAGTCGGTGCAACAACTCTTGATGAATATCGTAAGCATTTCGAGAAGGATGCAGCGCTAGAACGTCGCTTCCAACCTATTCAAGTTGCTGAACCAACTGTTGAACACACAATTGAAATTCTTAAAGGACTTCGTGATCGCTACGAATCCCATCACAAAGTTTCAATCACAGATGGCGCACTAGTTGGCGCTGCACAGATGGCAGATCGTTATATTTCAGATCGCTTCCTGCCAGACAAGGCAATTGATTTAATTGATGAAGCTGGTTCTAGATTACGTATTCGTCGCATGACTGCGCCACCAGAGCTTCGCGCATTTGATGACAAGATTGCTGAAGCCCGCAAAGCTAAAGAATCTGCAATCGATTCTCAAGACTTCGAAGGCGCTGCTAGCTTCCGCGATAAGGAGAAGTCCCTAATCGCTGAGAAGAATGAGGCTGAGAAGATATGGAAAGCTGGAGATCTAGATGTAGTTTTCGAAGTTACCGAAGAGCTAATCGCTGAAGTGCTTTCAAATGCAACTGGTATTCCAGTATTCAAATTGACCGAAGCTGAAACTGCACGCCTGCTTCGCATGGAGGAAGAATTACATCGCCGCGTGATTGGCCAGGAGCAAGCAATCAAGGCGCTATCACAAGCGATTCGCCGGACCCGAGCTGGATTGAAAGATCCAAAGCGTCCTGGTGGTTCATTTATCTTCGCTGGACCTTCTGGAGTTGGAAAGACTGAACTATCTAGAACACTTGCACAATTCTTATTCGGTGACTCAGATGCACTTATCCAGTTGGATATGTCGGAATATTCTGAGAAGCACACAGCTTCAAGGCTATTTGGTGCACCTCCGGGTTATGTCGGATATGACGAAGGTGGCCAATTAACCGAAAAGGTTCGCCGCAAACCATTCTCAGTAGTTCTATTTGATGAGATTGAAAAGGCTCACCCAGATATCTTTAACTCACTTCTACAGGTGCTTGAAGATGGCCGTTTAACAGATTCCCAGGGCCGAGTTGTCGATTTCAAGAACACAATAATTATTATGACTACAAACCTTGGAACTCGCGATATTTCAAAGACCTTGAACCTAGGTTTCACTAACGCATCAGATGAACAAGGAAATTACGAGCGCATGAAGGGCAAGGTAAATGATGAACTTAAGAATCATTTCCGCCCAGAATTCCTTAACCGCATCGATGATGTAATTGTCTTCCACCAGTTGACCGAGAACGAGATTGTTCAAATTGTTGATCTAATGATTGCTAGTTTGGATGAGCGACTTCGCGCTCGCGATATGGGAATTGAATTAACAACCGAAGCTAAGGCGCTTCTTGCAAAGAAGGGTTACGACCCACTTCTAGGAGCCCGCCCACTTCGCCGTTGTATTCAACGGGAAATCGAAGATGTTCTATCAGAGAAGATTCTCTTTGGTGATTTAAAGGCGGCAGAGATAATCTTGGTTGGAACAACAGTTGAAGATGAGAAAGAAATTTTCACCTTCAAGGGAATGCCTAAGACTGAGATGCCAGATACCCCTGGTCACTTAGCTGAAGCACCAACACCTCAGTAATTAGTAATTAATTAATTTTTACGCGAGCGATCGCCTGCTCTAAGCGGGCGACCTCCATAATTTCAATTCCAGGAATTTTGATATCACTGCCTGCTGGAACCATTGCCCTTTTAAAACCCAACCTTGCCGCTTCAGCAATTCTCTGTGTTGCACCTGTTACTTTTCTAATTTCGCCAGCAAGCCCAACCTCACCGATTGCAATTAAATCTGCGGGGAGTGCAAGACCTTTAGCGGCCGAACCAACTGCAAGCGCTACTGCAAGATCTGCTGCTGGTTCGGAAATCTTCATTCCACCAACTGTTGCAACGTAAACATCTCGACCAGATACTCGAATATTTGCCCTTAGCTCTAGGACCGCCAATGTCATTGCAGTCCGCGGATTATCGAGACCAGATGTGACTCGGCGTGAGTTTCCGAAGTCCCTGCCATCAGGAACAGCCGCACCAACTAGGGCTTGGATCTCAGCAAGCAGTGGACGTCTTCCTTCGAGGGTGACCGTTACACAAGTTCCTGGAACAGGTTCGTTGTGGCGAGTAGTAAATAATCCAGTCGGATCTGGGAGTGAAGTGATTCCATTTTCGGTCATATCAAAACATCCGACTTCATCAGATGCGCCAAAGCGATTTTTAATTGCTCGGATTAATCGCAGACGTGAATGGCGCTCGCCTTCGAAGTTCAAGACAACATCAACAATATGTTCAAGAAGTCTTGGCCCGGCAATCGAACCATCTTTCGTGACATGACCAACCAAAACTAAAGTTATTGAACGCTCTTTTGCGATTCTGATCAGCGCAGCTGCAATTTCACGAACCTGGGTGACGCCACCTGGTGCGCCATCTACTGCAGCACTTGCAATAGTTTGGACGGAATCAATTATTAGTAACTGTGGCTTAACAGCATCAATATGTGCAATCACTGAACTAAGTTCATTTTCGGAGGCAAGCCATAAGTTTGGATCTATCGCATTTAATCTTTCGGCACGCAGTCGAACTTGGGAAGCAGATTCTTCACCACTTATATAAAGTGAATTTATCTTTGCTCTTGCACTCTCTGCAGCAACACTTAACAGAAGTGTGGACTTTCCAACTCCAGGTTCACCAGCTAATAAAATTGCCGCACCCGGAACTAAACCACCACCAAGAACTCGATCAAGTTCGCTGACTCCACTAGATCTTGCCTTCGCATTTTCTAAACTAACTTCACCGATTGGAAGTGCTGGCGAAGTTACTTGTCCAGCAACAAGGGAGAGCTTCTTTGGGGCCGCGACCTCTTCAACAACTCCCCAGGCCTGGCATTCACCGCACCTGCCTACCCATTTAGTGGTGCTCCAGCCACACTCCGAGCAGCGGAATGGGTCTTTGGTCGGAGCCGCTTTTTTAGCCATGCCAGAAGGCTATATGCACTCACCCACACGCTTAAAATCACCCAAAAAACCCAAAAAAACCGTGAATTAGCCGTGTATTTCTAGTCGTACACCTTTACCCTTTTACTACGCACGACTTGTGCTCTTCATATGGGATCACAATTTATGCGGCTGAAGTCTCGACCGAGGCCCAGAACCAAAACGCCCACGGAGGCTATAAATGGTAAATCTAACAGACGGCCAATGGAGCACGCTTTACAACGTGTTCTCCTTTGGCTTGATTTCGATGCTTGCTTGCACCGTTTACACATTGGTGTCACAAGCTCGTGTTCTACCTAAGTACCGCAATGCACTTGTTCTATCTTCAATGGTTACATTCATCGCTGCGTACCACTACTGGCGCATATTTAACTCATTCAACGAGTCATCAGTTGATGGTGGAGTAACAATTGGAAATGCAAAAGGTGCATTCAATGAGGGATACCGTTATGTTGACTGGATCCTGACAGTACCTCTTCTACTTGTAGAAGTTATTGCTGTTCTTGCACTAGCTAAGGCTGCAGCAAAGTCACTTATTTCTCGCCTAGTTCCTGCATCAGCAGCGATGATTGCACTTGGTTACCCAGGTGAAATCGCAACTGATACAAACTCCAAAGTAATTTGGGGCGTTCTATCAACAATTCCATTCATTTACATCCTTTACGTATTATTCGTAGAGCTAGGTAAGTCACTTGATCGCCAACCAGAAGGTGTAGCCGCAACCGTTGGTCGCCTACGTCTTCTATTGATCGCGACATGGGGCGTTTACCCAATTGCGTACCTACTACCAATTCTTACTGACACTGGTGCAACAGATCCAGGTGCATTCGTTAACCGACAAATTGGTTACACGATCGCCGACGTTCTTGCCAAGTGCGTATTCGGATTAACAATCTACAAGATTGCTCGCCTGAAGTCAGCAGCAGAAGGTATGAAGGAAGATCACTAATCTGATCTAAAGAATCAAGAAATTTGGGGGCGCCAGAGATGGTGCCCCCATTTTTTTGTTGTGAAAGGGATACCCTTAACCATGACAAATTACAGGTGGGGTGGATATTTACTGGTTGCTATTGGTTTATTGAATTTGCGCTATCAAACTGGAGAGCCAGACGTTGTAAGAAATAGCGTCATAATTCTTACCCCTGGTGTAGTAATTTTGATTCTAAGCTTTATTCCAAAAACTGCAGCAGCGCTTAATACGAAGACGGCACAGAAGATTTCAATAGTTATCGGCCTCGCTGCGATTCTCTTTGCTGCAATTAATTAATTTTTAGGTTGAACGCCTTTACGACCCCAGTAAACCCAGAGGCTCATAGTAGAAAGAACTAAGGCAAAGCCAAAGAGTAAATCTTCGATCGGTGCACCAGCAACGCGTGTTCCAATAATTACTTCTGGGCTATAGGTAACAATTTCTCTTGATGTTAGCCACCAATTAGTTATTAATTGAAACGGAACAATGATTGCATATGAAGTCCAGAACACTCGTCTTGTAAGTAGCACAGTCTTCACTCCGTAAAGATCGAAGAACACCGCGAATATCACACCAACAATTGCAATGTCGCTATAGATCATTTCTGCTCATCTCCAACTGACCAATGCTTCTTTACGCTGCGCACACCTTCAATCGTCATGATTGATGCCATTGGGACAATGATAAAGAAGAGATACTCTTCAAGTGGAATTCCAAATGGTCCATAGATTCCAAGAATTTGATCTGGATCAAAATCCCAGTGTCCATTTGCAACCGCGTATACATCCCAGATAAGAAAGAGAATCGCTACCGGAATAATGCTCATGAATACCCGTTTAATTCGCTTTAAAACTCTCACCTTGAGAGCTAATTCGAGCCAGAATGAACCAACGACGGTGAAAGTAAGCATTGCTACATACCCAAATTTCAGCACAGTAATTCTCCCAATACTGCTTAAGGTGGTTCATATACTAGTCCCGTGAATGGTGCAAAATCAGTTTTTAATTCAGTTCGCAGCTTCTCTACTCTTGTTGCCATTAGTGCCATCATTATTTCTGGGCTATTTATTCTCTTTAATTTTGGCGAGAGTTTAGGTTGGCAGGTTGGGTTAGCTGTTCTAGCGCTAGCAATCGGAATTCCGCATGGAGCGGTCGATCACCTTGTAGCATTACCAGCAACTTCTAAGCCGAAATTAGCGCTCCTAATCTTCATTTATGTCGCGATTGCCGTACTTGCAGTTTTGGCCATCTTGAACTGGAACAAGCTCGGCTTCCAATTGGTTTTAGTGATGAGCGCCTTTCATTTTGGTTTCGGAGATGCAGCATTTGTTGCAGAACATGATCGACTAACTGGTCGCCGCCGGATGAAACTAAAAACCCAGAACGCGTTCGCGATCACATCTGGAGCAATTCCAGTGTTAATCCCGCTACTAAAAGATTCAACTACGAGTGCGCTACGAGAGATTAATCCACTCCTAATTGATTGGGCATCAAATATCGCCCCCCAACTTAAATTCCTAATTGCATTCTTCTTTGTTACGACTTTAGCTCTACTAATTAATGAAAAAAGGTTTAGGGAAGTTCTTGATTTGATGGTTCTAGCAGCGCTAGCCCTGGTTGCACCACCTTTAGTAGCTTTCGCAGTTTATTTCGGTTGTTGGCATGCGATGAGACATACCGCAAGATTGACTCTGATATTGCCTAAGGCAAAGAGAGCCGCCGAAAGAAATAATCCAATGGGTTCGTTCATGTCCGCAGTTAAACCTGGTCTCCCTGCACTCTTTGGAACCATAGCCGTGGCACTAGCAATTGCGGTCATTGATACAAGCAATATTGATGCAAGCTATTTGTGGTATTTACTCGTCGTTGTTTGGGCGCTTACAGTCCCGCACATGTTGGTGACTTCAAAGATAGATCGAAGCGCCTTAAGCTAGTTACTTACGGGCCTCGACGGTGGCTGGATGGATTACAAATAGTGGTAATTCACGCTTTTTCTGCTCTTTGCGTGCGGCCAAGATTGCCTCCATTCGATTATCACAGTGGAATTTTAAAACTGAATAAGCTGGCTCACCCATAAGTGCAATCAGTTCAATTTTGTTTGAGACATAAACTGGTTCTCTACCAACATGAGCCTCGGTATTGCTTGTGCAATACCAATCAAATTCTGCGCCACCGTCTCCCCAAGCTAGGCGTTCATATTCACCAATTACATTGACAGTTATTTCTTGTTCACCAAATTCGCGTTGTTCAAAACTTCTGCGAATTGGAAGTTGCCAACAAACATCTGGCTTGGTCTCTACAAAGTGAATATCTTCTTTCTGTGCTAAGTGGTGAAGCACACAACCAAAATCACCAGTAAAGCCAGGTGCGCTATGACCTTTGCGATTTAAAAATATACATGAGTCATCAATTTTCCGAGTTTTGCGATCTTTATCTAAACCAACTTCGGAGATTTGCATCTTTCCTTTTGCCTTCTTCGGCTGAGCTTCATCGAAGTATTGCCACATATCACGGGTTAAACGCTTTGCAGCTTCAAGAGTTCTCTTCTCATCACCTTCATCTGAATAGTAAGCACCGTCAGAACAACATCCAGCATCCGGCTTATCCGCATCAATTCCACAGCAACCAGAACCGTAAATGCATGTCCAATACGAAGTTAGCCAAGTAAGGTCACATTTGTAGAGCTCTTCGGGCTTTGCGGGATCATTGAATTCGACCCAGTCACGTGCGAAATTTGGTTTTACCTCAGGCATAGTGAGAGAGCCTAAGGCTTATTCGTTAAATAAGCACATCTGGTTAAGCAAGGAGAAGGTGGCTTTAGGTAGGCTTCTCTTATGTCAGAGCAAGCTTCACTCTCTAAATTAAAATATCAAGTTGGTTTAATCGGAGTTGGTGTTATGGGAGAAGCGCTGATCTCTGGGCTTGTATCTTCAAGATTCCCGAAAGCTCAAATAGTCTTTACCGAGAAGCGCGCTGATAGAGCTCGAGAAATTTCTAGTAAATATGGCGCTAGAGAAGTTGATCTCACCGAATTGGCCAAAAGTAGTGATGTAATTTTGTTAGTAGTTAAGCCACAGGATTTGGAACAATTGCTAGTATCAATCAGAGGAGACCTCAATAAGAGCGCAACGCTCGTCTCATTTGCCGCCGGGAAAACCACAGATTTTGTGAGCAAAATAGTTGGATCGAATATTTCGATTATCCGAGTAATGCCAAACACCCCAACTTTGATTGGTCTCGGTATGGCTGCAATTTCACTAGGTAAAAGTGTGAACACTGAGCAGGCGGAATTTGTATCAGAATTTCTAGCTACCTGTGGGAAAGTTATTTCTATCCAGGAAATTTTACAAGATGCAGTTACCGCTCTCAGCGGATCAGGTCCTGCCTACTTCTTTGCATTTGTCGAAGAGATGATTAAGTCTGGTATTTCACTTGGTTTATCTGAGGGTCAGGCAACAACGCTTGCAATTCAAACTATGGTTGGTTCGGCAGCGATGTTAGAACAATCAGGGAAAAGTGCTACGACCTTGCGCGAGAATGTAACAAGCCCAAATGGGACGACTGCAGCCGCCCTGAAGGTTTTCAGCGAAGCTAATCTCGGCGAAATTGTTACAAGAGCAATGACCGCGGCACGAGATCGGTCACAAGAACTTGCCTAAAGTAGCCAATAAGTTCTGGGTTTTAACCTTAGTTATTTCCTTATCCTTAATTTCACCAAACGCTTCAGCTGCAATCAAAGTCCTGCCCTCAAAGCCGGCAATAACTGCAGTTTCACCAACAGGCTCTGGTGATCAAATTTCAGATCTTGCACTTAATTCAAATTTATTAGCAGTAGTGGGAACTGTAGAAAGTGGGTTAGTAGATTTTGTTACGTCACCAACTCTGGGCGGAAGTGATGGCTTTATCTCAACTTTCGACAAGAGTAGAAAATTAATTTGGAATCTACGATTAGGTAGTGCGAGCGATGACATCGCTACCGCAATTACAAAGGATCGTGAAGGATTTTTCTGGGTAGTAGGGTCAACTTCTAGGCCAACGGATACCGCAACTGCGGCTATCGATTCTTCGGCCGTAAATTTAGATTTAGTCTCTGTTGAAAAACCGATTACACCTAAAAATACTCTGAATCGGTTAGTCCTTTGGAAAATTGGATCCAATGGTGAGGTTGCTCAAACTTTTTTTAGTGATGTAAATGGACTCATAGCGCCCGCAGCAATCACCCTGAGTGGGGCTAGCTTGAAAGTTGTCGGCAGAATTACGGAACAGGAGCGAACCCAACAATTTTCAATTTCCGCAAGCTTGGCTGGAGTATTTTCCGAACTAATAATTGGAAAAATCCTGACTCCAAAACCTCCAGCAATCGAGCGAATAAAGGCTGGTCGAAACCGAATTACGAGTTTTATCTCAAAAACAACGATTGTTGATATCCCAAGTTGGCGAGCAAAGAAACCGACACCAGTGATTGTGAAATATACAAATAAAGGTAAGGCGCTCGCCGCAAATTCTCTACCTGGAAAGGTAAAGAAAGTATTGTGGCAATCCGGCATTGGAGCCGCTGTTTTAGTTAAGGTTAATTCAGATAAACAAGTTCACTTACTTTCGAATATGGGTTGATTTAAGGTTTTCTAAAGAGAGTTAGTTTTCCATCACTTGATGCGAGTGCAAACTTAACCTTATTTATGGTGATCCAAGTTGCAGATTTAGCGCCCTTTACACTTGCATTTGAAATTAAATTAATTGTTTTATCATTTTTGTTATAGGCACAAAGGCGATCTTGGCACCCAAAGATTATTGCCCCATTATCTACTGCAATTGGACCACCAGGAGTTCCAAAGTAATCTGTCTTTGCAGTACTTGGTAATGCGACAGAATCCATTCTGCTCCACTGGATTTGATCTGGATTTGGTAGCGAAATTCCGGATGCGCCTAACCAGCCGGTGTAGATAACTTTAGAAATTAAAGTTGCTGCTAAGTCATACCCTGCAACAACTGTGTTTCCACCACTTGGCAGCACAGTTTGATATCGCCAATCTTCAGCAAATGCACTATCGCGAGATGCGATTCGGATTTCTCCGCGCTGGACACTTTTATCAACGTTGCTAACTGATAGAACCGAATCGTAGAAAACATCCACGCCATTTCCAATAGTTATTGCTTTCAAATGGAAGGCGACATCCCCCATGGTTCTGTCATTTAATTCTGAATCACCATCAACAATTTCATATCGCCAATTTTTTCCATCACGAACAGCCCCAAGTAAAATTCCTTGGCTCTCGTCCCGATAGAAAACTTGTTCCCCCGCAGAAGTGATAGCACAGGCATTTGAAACACTTACATCACTGGCGGTACGAACACGGTCAACTTCTTTATAGTTTTGGATTACTGGCCCGTTGCCATCAATAATTTCAAAACTCCATTTTTTGCCATTGTAAGAGGCTCTTCGTAAATCCTTATCTGTTAAATCTCCATAGTAAAGATTTAAATATTCAGTTTTCCCAATTTTATTTGTGCAGACCGAGATACTCCCAGCCACACTGTTGTTAGTTCGTCCACCTCTTGAACCATTTCCGTCAACAGTCTTTATCAACCACTTCTTGCCGCTCCGAGTCGCAAGTTTAAGGGTTCCGCGCTGAGTGTCTGAATAAGCAACTACGGTTTTTCCAGCATACGTAGCAGTAGCAAAATATTTTCCATCGGCGCTTGAGTCAAGGAAGGTTTTCTTCCAAGGTGCTTGGGGTATAACGGCATTTGTTGTCGCTTCGACTGAAATGCCTACAGCATTCTTTGCTCTTACGGTAAACGAGTATGTAGATCCGTTGGCAAGACCAGTAATAATTGCTGGACTTGTTGTCACGGACTTTTCTACGCCAGTCTGATTTATCTTAATGACATAAGAAGTAATTTGAGCAGTTCGTTGATTAGTAGGTGGATCAAAGCTGATGATTGCAGATTTATCAGCCACCAGGGCCTTAACATTTCTTGGCACGCTTGGAATTCCAAAGGGAATTCCGACCGGAGGCTTTGCCATCAAATCTTGAAACATTGCGATAAGAAGTGGACCGGGTGAGTGAAAAACTTCTCCCGTTTTAAGATTAGGTGACATAACTGCATCACGTGCACTATTTGCAAAGGTATCTTCATCTAAATGGCTAACTGAAGAACCACCTTCGTACTCTGAAGGTGTGTAGAGCAGAGGCTTAACTCCGTTATTTGCCCGAATTCCGTTTGCGCCCGACCAAACAAGTGGCTGGGTCATAGCTTTACCTAATTCAAGAGAAGGAGAATCTAAATCCATTAATCGACGACCATCTGGAAGTTGAGCATATGCATCGAATGGTGTTGGCTGTTGAATACTTCCGTATCCATACAAATCGTCGTAATCGGCATTGGATAAAAATCCAAGACCATGTCCCATTTCATGCAGAATCATTGATACCAAATCATATTTATTACTTGGGCAGTTACCATCAGTACCGAGATACAACATCGGACCATTGGTCGAATTAATACGAATCGTTACTTCCTGAATTGTTGGTTCAATATCTTCACCAGCAATTGCATCTGCAAGGGCTGATGCATACCAAAGGTCGCCATCAGGAATATTCTTAAAATTAGTGTGAAATTTTCCCGGAGATGCCGAAGCTAGAATTCCTGTGTTGACTTGGCGTTCCCAGAGCACTTTTACTTTTACCGGGACTTGCGAGGTAAAATTCTGAGACCATATATCAACTGCAGCGTTAATTGCTGGTTGATAAATCGCTGGAGTTGTAGTGAAATCAACTTTGAAAGAACTCTTTACTAAGGATTTGTCCACCGCATAAGTTCGGGGGATTGGATCCTTAAATATCTGTTTGTTACTAGACCCATCAGCATAGAAATGAATCCAAGGCGCATCAATCGACCTAACCGAGCTTGGTAGCGCAGATGCCGGAGCAACTAAAACACCAGCAAATATTGCTGCAGTTATTAAAAGGAACCTGGCGCGCATGGGCAAAACGCTAGCAGTAGCGCCCCTCCGATACCACCACAATTCGAATCCAGCCTGGCGATTAGTTGGAAAGTTTAGAATAGGCTGATTTTCGACCTAGAATTAATCGATGATTGAAGTAAGTGTCTATTCGAGAAGCAACTGTCACTTATGTGAAGTGGCTCTAGAAGTTATAAGCGAAATTCAGAAAGACTTTGAATTTACAATAACTAAGATTCTGATTGATGGCGACACTGAACTTGAAACAAAATATGGTGAGCAAGTGCCAGTCATATTAATAAATAATCAACCGCATGATTTCTTTAGAGTCGACCCAGAAAGATTTAGATTAGCTATCTCTAAGCTTTAATCTGGATTAGCACTCAGAACATCATCTGCATCAATAATTCCGTAGGCGTATCCCTGTTCGGCCAAGAATCTCTGTCGGTTCTGGGCAAAATCTTGATCAACAGTATCTCTGGCGACAATCGAATAAAACCTTGCAGTTCTGCCATCTGACTTCGGTCTTAAAATTCGGCCAAGTCGTTGCGCCTCTTCCTGGCGCGAACCAAATGTTCCTGACACCTGAATTGCAATCGTCGCATCTGGTAGATCGATTGAGAAGTTGGCAACTTTAGAAACTACCAAGCATTTGATTTCGCCAGTTCGATATAGATTAAATAAACGCTCTCGCTCTTTTATTGGTGTGTCACCTTTAATAAGTGGAACGCCGAGTTCAGCGCTTAGTGCATCAAGTTGGTCAATATATTGTCCGATAATTAAAACTTGCTCTTCACTGTGCTGCTTTGCAAGTGCAATTGCAACCTTGCGCTTTGTTGCAGTCGTTGAACAGAAACGATATCGATCCTCTGGTTCGGCAGTTGCATAATTTAGACGTTCATCTTCAGTTAAGTTAACTCGTACTTCAATACAATCAGCAGGAGCAATATAACCTTGGGCTTCAATCTCTTTCCAAGGAACATCAAATCGCTTAGGTCCAATTAATGAAAATACTTCGCCCTCCATTCCATCTTCTCTGACCAGTGTTGCAGTTAAACCAAGTCTTCTCCGAGATTGGATGTCTGCGGTGAATCTAAAGATAGGTGCTGGAAGCAGATGAACTTCATCATAAATAATTAGGCCCCAGTCAATTGCATCAAAGAGATCTAAGTGGGCATAAACACCTTGCTTGCGGGTTGTCATGACTTGATAGGTAGCAATTGTTACGGGACGAATCTCTTTCTTAGACCCAGAATATTCACCGATTTCATCTTCATGCAGCGTGGTTCGCTTTAATAGTTCGTCGCGCCATTGTCTTGCCGCAATTGTGTTTGTAACAAGAATTAAAGTAGTGGCTTTCGCATGGGCCATCGCGGCTGCTCCAACAATAGTTTTTCCGGCGCCACACGGCAGAACAACTACTCCAGAGCCACCATGCCAGAAGCCTTCAGCGGCAAGCTCTTGATACTTTCTAATGCTCCAACCGTCTTGGACCAAATCAATTTCATGATGTTCGCCATCTACATACCCCGCAAAGTCTTCCGCCGGCCAGCCAAGTTTTAATAGCGCTTGCTTAAGAAAACCACGCTGTCCAGGATGAACAACAATTGTTTCGGCATCTAACTGCAGCCCCAGCATCGGTGCGACTTTCTTGCCCCTAGTAACTTCTTTAAGAACCGCTGGATCATGTGAAACTAAAACCAAGCCGTGGACTGGATGAGCTTCGAGTCTAAGCCGACCATAACGAGACATGGTCTCAGCAACATCTACAAGCAGTGCATGTGGAACCGCAAACCTAGAGTATTTAAGAAGTATGTCTACAACTTGCTCTGCATCGTGTCCGGCTGCACGTGCGTTCCATAGGCCAAGCGGGGTTAAACGGTAGGTGTGAATATGTTCTGGAGATTTTTCGAGTTCTGCAAAAGAGGCAATTGCACGACGACAGTCATCACTTAGTGGATGATCAATATCTAGAAGGAGGGTTTTATCACTTTGAACAATTAACGGGCCATCAGTCACGAATTAATTCCTTAATAAAAGCAGTTAGGAGTTTTACTCGCGACGGGATTGAAGAGAGCAATATTTGTTCGTGCGGGGCATGTGCACCATCTCCCACGGCACCAAGACCATCTAATACGCGAGCTCCTGCAGCCGCAGCAAAATTTCCATCGCTTGCGCCACCTACAGATGCTTGGCCTATTGGCTCCATGCCGATTTCACATGCTACTTTCTCTAAAATTTCATAGAGCTCGGCTGTTGAAGAAGTTTCTAGTGGTGGCCGATTTATTCCACCTATCACTTCCAACTTTGCTTCTGGATGTGCAGCTGAAAGTTTTTTCATTGCCGAATCAATTCGGATTAATTCCTCGCTAGCGAATGAGCGAATATCAACATCAAGAGTTGCAAGTGCCGGGACGGTATTTGTTGTTGTGCCAGAATGCATAACAGTTGGAACAACAGTTGTTCCAAACTCTGGGTTTGCTAGCTTCGCAACCTCAATAACTATTGCAGCTATCTCAGTTGTTGCATTTATTCCCTTTTCAGGTTCCAAGCCAGCATGTGATGCTCGGCCATGGAGCGCAATTTGATACATCGATGTGCCTTTTCGGCCAGTTTTAACCTTGCCATTTAGCGATGCTTCCAAAACCAGAACTGCACGTGCAGATTTTGATACCCGCTCGATTAGGGCTTTAGAACTCTGGCTTCCGAGTTCTTCATCCGTAGTTGCAATTATCGCTACCTTTGAAGCTGCGTTAGGGATTTCCTTAACTGCATAAATAGCTTGCAGAAAGCCAGCTTTCATATCGAAGATTCCCGGACCCTTTGCAATATCACCAGAAACACTCCATGTTGGAAGATATGAACCTTTAGGCCAGACCGTATCTAAGTGACCCAGCACAACGATTTCGGGGCTCTTGCTTCCCCACCAAAAAACTGGACGATTATTCTCTTCAAATAACTGAGCAGCGGGCACTAAATTTTCATCTGCAATTTGAATGGCAAGTTCTACAACTCCATGACAGGCTGCAAGATCTTCACTTGGCGATTCAAATTCAACAAGCTTCTTCAAATCTTCGATGATTGCCATGGGATAAGTCTGCCTTACTTCGCTGGACTGACGCCGGTGATTCTCGGTATCCGAAAGCTCTGCATCTCGCCAGTTGCATGATCTCTGGCGATTAAAGTGCCCAAGGAGATAGAGATTGGATCGATAAGCCTATTGGAAACCCCGCCATTTGTATCTGCGTAGCCGATTGTCAGGCTTGCTTGCTCTTCAATATATTGATGCAACAAATCCAGAGTTTCATTTGCGGTTGTTCTAGGAACTTCGCGTGGCTTATGTGAGCTTGCCTTCTCTCCAGTTCGAAGGGTACGAACTGCCGCTTTGATAACAATTTCACTAGGAGCTGAAGTTTCGCTAATAATTCTTGGAGGCTTCGGACGTGATTTCGCTCGACGAATTGCAGGTGCTGAAATCAAAATTCCACCAGCGTTCTCTGCAGCTGGAAGATAACTAGCTTCGCGAAGCGTCGCGATAACATCGCCAGCTTCAAAGTCACAGACCAGCACTTGTGGCGCTAACTTACGGAAGCGAAGTGATTCCAATTTTTTGTCATGCAAAATTTGTGTCAATAGACCTTCATCTTCGCAACGAATATAGGTCTGTGCCATACCGACTCGCAGTCGGCCATGACGTTTAGCAACATCATTGATTAAGTATTCAAGTGGTTGGGGGACTGGTGTTTTAGAAGTTTTCTTTAGGAAATCTTTTATCTGTTCTCCGGTTTGACCATGATCTAAACCTCTACGAATTGATCCTTCGCTGAAGCGGTAAACCGAAGCACCACCACGACTTTCGATATCTGCGATTGTTCCAATCATGTTTGCAAGTTCAACTGTTAATGGCCCAGGTGCTATTGCACTGTTATCAGCCTGAATCAAAATGTGATCAACTGGTTTTGGTAATGCGCGCTCTACACCAAGTTCATCGGATCCATTTAGAAAAGCGATACCAAATTCGGAGAGTGCGCCCTGGCCGGTTAGTCCCAACCATTCGGCTTCGCGAAGTGTCCATTCAATATATTCTGCATTAAATCGCTGTGGCATCTGCCAAGCAATAATTTCCTGCAAGTTCTTTATTACTGGATCGGACTCTAGATTTTTCGCTAAAATGTTTAAGGTAACTTTACGCATCGATGAAATGCCAGCACGATCAAGCTCTGGACCGAGAGGTGCAATATTTTTCTCACCAACCTTTCCGGATAAACCACTTACTCGAGAGGTTTCAAGCCACAGACTTACAAGTGAGCTCCATCGCTCTTCAAGTGATCTAGACATCCAAATATCAAAGGAATTTGTGGGCAAGATTTGGTCATCTGGATCAATAACTATGAGTCCGCCTAAGTAAAGAACTTCAGCAACAAAGGCAACGCAATTTTCAGCAATCCCTAAGTGATCTGCACTGCGCTTTAGATCTCTAATTCCAAGTCCACCAGAACGTAGTGCGATTGGTGGCTCGTCAGACCAGTGATGTGCGAGTTCTTCACACCACCGCAGAAAGTTTGAAATATTTGCAATCGCAGCACGATCTATATCTTTCTGCTTACGTGCAGTCCCAACGAAGCTAACCGCTTTTGGTGAATATTCCTTGAAGACTTTTCCGCCACGTAAATGCATTCCAACTTCCCGAGGCAAGACAACAGTCTTTGAATCCATTACTGCTAAATAATCGTGCTCTAGCAACCATGCAATAGATTTACCGGGCGCTTTTATATTTCCAACCTGCCCGCGAGGTGGCCCCCAAGTTAAGCGTTCGAGAACTGCGGCTGAATCAACCGGAAGATCCGCTAGCGCCTTAAAATCAAACTTTTTCATTGAACGTGGCCCGAGGCCAGCTGGTTCATCGCCTATTAATTGGCCTAAATTTCCAGGCAATCTAAATTTGGTCCCATCTTTATAAACAAGAGCAGCAGCCCAAAGCCGCAGTAATTCTTCACCAGCTTCTGGAACGGACACTGAAAGTAACTCTGATTTAGAAAAAGGTTGCGTCAAGGTGCTAGCAGATGTCAAAACTTCTAACTGAAATTTATTTAGTGACTCAAGTGCGCGCATCAAACTTGGAGTTGAATTTGCACGAGCCGATAGCGCTGATAAATCTGTTGGCACCGGAGAGAGCAAATCTGGGCGCACCGCAAATAACTGTGCGATTGCATCATCGCTGCGGGCACGCAATTCATCAGCAAAAGAGTTAACAGACATAAGTGTCCTACTTTACCGAGTTTTAGAAGCTACCTCGACCGAAATCTTCTAGGGGATAAGAAAGTTAAAACGGCGGCAAACCTCGCTAGGAGCGGTCCGAAAATGGCTTTAATTGCCCGCGCTCTGCGAAAATCATGAATTGGCCAGTTATCTCTAATTGCTCGAATTTGTAGCAAGGTATCTGGGTTAATTGCTGCTGGATTTCCAACTGCAGTTAAAAGTGGAAAATCATTATGGCTATCTGAATACGCATAAGAATTTGCAAGATCGATTCCACTAATTTCTGCTAACTCTCGGACTGCGACTGCCTTCTGTTTTCCATGTAATAAGAGGCCAATCATCTTTCCGGTGTAAACCCCATCTTTTACTTCAGCTTTAGTTCCAAGCGCTCCTGTGAAACCTAATCTCCTTGCAATCAAGACAGCCATATCTTGTGGGGCTGCAGTTACTAACCAGACCTCTTCGTCATTTGCCAAATGTTGATTTGCAATTTCAATTGTTCCCTGCCAAAGGGCAGGTGAGACGAATTCATCATAAATTTCCGAGCCAATAGCTTCAATCTCTTTAACGCCATGTCCGCCGATGAAGTCACATGCTGCATTCTGAAATTTTGCTATTTCTTCTTGCATCTCAGCACCCGTTAAGCGATATCTTAGATTTGCCAGAACGAAGGCTGAAATATCGCGCTTACTAAAGAATCCTCTTTGATACATCCCGCGACCGAGAAAGAAAATTGTTGAACCACGAATAATTGTGTTGTCGACATCAAAGAAGGCAACTCGTTTGCCATGATTCGTCATGACCCAACCTTAGCGTTCAAGTTATGATTGGCTCATGATTCGAGCGATTCACGTCTTGCGACACGGAGAGGTTGAGAATCCAGAGAAGATTCTTTATGGACGTCAACCAGGATGGCGGTTATCTTCTCGTGGCCAAGAGATGGCGCAAGTAGTTGCAGATTGGAGTTCTAATTTAGATTTGGGAGCAATACATGCTTCGCCACTTCAACGGGCACAGGAAACTGCAGCCCCAATCGCAGCGAAACATAATTTACAGATAAAAACTGATGACAATTTAATCGAAGCTGCAAATATTTTTGAAGGCAAGAAATTCGAATTAGGAAGCGGCGTGCTTAGACACCCTTCATCATGGTGGCATCTTCGCAATCCAGCAAAACCTTCATGGGGCGAGCCCTACACCGAACAGATAGAGCGGATGCTTGCAGCAGTCTTTGCAGCGCGCGATGCAGCAAATGGCAAAGATGCGCTAGTTGTTTCTCACCAATTACCAATTTGGATTCTGCGCTCTGCCGTGGAAGGCCGGAGACTTTTACATGATCCAAGAAAACGAATCTGCACTCTCGCTTCAGTGACCTCTCTACATTTAGATGACGAAGGAATGATTGGTGGCGTTTCATACTCCGAGCCAGCTAAACATTTGTTACCTGCAAAATGAAATTAATTTTTGCGCTCGCAGCAGTTTTAGCGCTAACGTCCTGTTCAACTGGTGGGACTTCAAGCAACAGTGAGAGCGCTTATGTTTCTGGCGATGGATCTGCAATTGTTCTTAATGAATCAGAGAGAATTAAGGCACCTCAAATGTCTGGTGAAACTCTCGACGGTGGTAATTTCACCTCTACACCGGGAGTAATAACCGTAGTTAATGTCTGGGCTTCATGGTGCTCACCTTGCAGAGCAGAGGCGCCCACTTTAGAAGAATTTGCTAAGAATAATCCTAAGATTCAGTTCGTTGGAATTTTGACTAGAGACAATTTGAGTTCAGCTCAGAGCTTTGTGGAACGATTTGGGCTCACATACCCAACTCTTATTGATGATGCAGTAATTGCTAGCTTCCGAGGATCACTTCCAGCTAATGCAATTCCAACAACAATTGTGATTGATACAGATGGTCGAGTAGCGGCAAGGATTAGTGGCCAAGTAACAGTTGCCACAATGAGAGATGTATTAGAAAAAGTATCAGGAAGTGCAGTAAATGTTTGATTTCTTCGTAGATATAATTTTTGATGGCAATCTATTAATAGCATCGGCTGTTGCAATCATCGCCGGCCTAATTTCATTTGCCTCTCCTTGTGTGCTCCCGCTTGTTCCTGGTTATTTAGCTTATGCAGCAGGCATGACAGAGGTAAGAAGTAGGGGTCGGGTAGCTCTTGGATCAACTCTCTTTGTTCTAGGATTCTCTACTCTTTTCATTACCTATGGTGCAATATTTGGTTCACTTGGATCAAAGATTTCAAGCAATTCAACTGCGATTTCCATTGTTCTAGGACTACTGACTATTGCAATGGGAGTAATCTTTTTATTTAATCAGAAGTTTTATCGCTCTTTTAAACCGGTCTGGAAAGTCCGTGCCGGGCTTGCCGGTGCACCAATTCTCGGTTTCCTCTTTGGGGTCGGATGGACGCCATGTATTGGGCCAACACTCGCCGCTGTGCAGACGCTTTCATTTCAGGAATCGAGCGCACTTCGTGGTGCGATCTTAAGTTTCGCCTACTGCAGCGGACTTGGCTTCCCATTCATTCTTGTGGGTGTATTTTTCGATAAATCTAATCGACTAAGAAAATTCATCTCCCGTCACGGAAATTATCTGACACTAATTGGCGGTATCTTCCTAATTTTGATTGGTATTTTACAAGTCACAGGTTTATGGGCGGATGCCATGAATTCAATCCGCGGTTATATTTCAGATTTTGCGCCGGTGATATAAATGACCACAAATATTGAGCTTGATGCTCGCTCTTCGTTTCGTTGGCTGTGGCGACAGCTCACAAGCATGCGCACCGCTCTTATTCTGCTCTTATTATTAGGAGTCGCCGCAATCCCAGGCTCGCTATTTCCGCAGCGAACTCAGAATCCACTCGCGGTAAATGATTACTTCAAGAGCAGCCCTGGAACCGCTAAATTCCTTGATCAACTTCAAATGTTTGATGTGTATAGCTCGCCCTGGTTTAGTGCAATTTATATTCTGCTCTTTATTTCGCTAATTGGCTGCGTTCTACCAAGATCCTTCGAGCATCTAAAGGGAGCTCGGGCACAACCTTCACTTACCCCGAAGAATTTAAATCGTATGGAATTCCATACCGAAGCTGCTGAAGGAAGCCTTGATAGTGCCGAAGCTTGGTTACGCAAAAACCGTTTTCGAATTAGAAGAGATGAAAATTCAATTTCGGCTGAGAAAGGTTTCATGCGCGAAACTGGAAACTTGCTCTTTCACCTATCACTTATTTTGATTTTAATCGGAGTTGCATTGGGATCCTTCTTTGGGATGCGAGGCGATGCAATCATCAATGTTGGTGAACGATTCATAAACACCCCCACATCATATGATGTGATTTCATATGGGAAGCTGCAATCAGGAAATAATCTCACGCCATTTTCGGTCACTGCCACAGACTTTAAAGCAACTTATGATTTAGTAACAGGAACACCAAGTGATTTCAAATTATCGGTAAATACTGCAAGCCCAGTTGGCACTAAAGAGGTATCTCGAATCGTTAGAGTTAACTCGCCACTTACTTTTGGCACCACCAAAGTTTATTTGCAGGCAAATGGTTATTCGCCGCTTGTCACAGTTCGAGATAAGAGTGGTGACATTAAATTTCAAGGTGCGGTTATTTTCTTGCCACAAGATGGAAATTTAACTTCTATCGGCGCAATTAAAGTCCCAGATATGCAGCCACAAATTGGGTTTGTTGGATCCTTTGTACCGACTTATGAGAGGACTCCGGAGCGCGGATCATTCTCCTCATATCCTGAAGCCTTGGATCCACGGTTATTAGTTTCAATCTGGACCGGCGACCTTGGCTTGGATTCTGGTATTCCGCAATCTGTTTATCGGATAGACACAAGCGAGATGAAGCGAATCGGATTGAAAACGCTAAAGCTAAACGAGACCCATGATTTTGGTGATGGTTCAATCACATTCGAAGGTTGGACGCCATGGGTCAACCTGCAAATTGTTAAAGACCCAGGCAAGATATATGCATTGCTTGGTTCAATCTTTGCAATTCTTGGTCTATTGATGTCGCTCTTCACTAGATCTCGTCGTATTTGGATTAAAGAAGTTCAAAATAAATCAGGTGTTGAAGTTGCCGGACTTGCAAAGAATGCAGCACCAGGTCTTGAAAATGAAATTGCATCACTTGTTAAGAAGATGAAAGGATAGGCATATGAATTCTTCAGATTATGCATATCTATCTAACTATGGTGTTTACTCCGCGATGGTGCTATTTGCTGTTGCGTTTTTAGCCCATGCGATTGATGTTGGATTTTCAGTTCGCAATATAGAAGAGAAGACCCAATTAGATTTCTCACGAACTAAGCGAATTGGTGATATCGGGACTGTAATGATTGTTCTCGCCTTCGTTGCGCTACTTGTTGCTGTTATTTTTCGGGGAATCTCGGCCCAGCGAGTTCCTTGGGGAAATATGTATGAGTTTTCGATTACCGGTGCTCTAGCCTTTACGGGCGCCTATCTTTATGCGCTCTGGAAATATAAAATTAAGTGGCTTGGTCTTCCAGTCGCAATAGCAGTTCTCTTGACATTAGGAACTGCAATTTCAATTCTTTATGTGCCAAGTGCACCACTTGTCCCAGCTCTTAAATCAGCCTGGTTAGTTATTCACGTATCTACTGCAATTATTTCTGGTGGAGTCTTTCTACTCGCAAACTGTATTTCTGCAACTTATTTAGTTTTAGATAGATATGAGAGCAGAGGCGCACGTCCAGTTTGGGCTTTAAAACTGCCGGCACTTGAAACACTTGATCAACTTGCTTATCGACTCGTTGCATTTGTTTTTCCACTCTGGACATTTTCAGTTATTGCGGGTGCAATCTGGGCCGAGGCCGCTTGGGGTCGATATTGGGGATGGGATCCAAAAGAAACTTGGGCCTTCATCACTTGGGTTGCCTATGCCGCTTATCTGCATGCACGTGTAACTGTTGGATGGCGTGGCCGCAAAGCTGCCTGGCTATGTTTATTCGCCGGCTCAACGTTCCTATTTAATTACATATATATAAATATTTGGGGAACTGGCAAACATACCTATAGCGGGCTTTAGAGCTTTCGCAAGAAATCGGGATCGTCATCTGGTGGAATTATCTTCCTACGGCCGCCTCGTCCAGGTCCTGGATTTCGCTTAGGTTTACCAATTACAAACCAAGAAATTGCACCTATTGAGGAGAATAAAAATATTATTAAGAGCCAAGCCCACTTTGGTAATTTACGAACTTCCTCTTGAGGGGTTCGAGCGCAGTCAAAGAAGGCATAGAAAGTGAGAGCTAGTAAAGCGACGGTAATCAGGAGGCGCATGGGAAGAGTTTAAACCTTTGTAATCATTAGCGCGAGCGTTATCAACAGCGCAGTCAGCAATTGAAGCTCGCCAGCCTTACCGAGCAGTGGAATCAATCTGGCACCAAGGGCCCCACCAGTTATTCCCCGAATAAGTAGGTAATAAAAAGGTGCAGTAGCCAGAACAATTAGTGCCCAAGGCGTAATCACTGATGCTGCAACACTGGCAACGAAGGAGATCAATAAGAAGAGAATCAATAGAATCCGAGCGTTAGCGTCCCCCAATCTAACTGCCAAGGTTTTCTTTCCGACCATTTCATCCTTGGGCCGATCTCGCAAATTGTTTAATCCAAGAATTGTGCAAGATAAGGCGCCCATTGGAATCGCAAGCAAGAACGCCTTCCAAGAAATCTCCTGGGATTGCGCAAAGTAAGAGCCCATCGTTGCTACCAGGCCAAAGAAGATAAATACCGAAACTTCGCCAAATCCTTGATAACCGTATGGCTTCTTGCCTCCGGTATATGTCCAACCCGCAATAATTGCTAGTGCTCCAACTAAAATTAAAAAAGGAGATGTTCGAATTGAGAGAAACAACCCACAAATTGCGGCAAACAGATAACTAAGGATTGCAGCATTCTTTACGGAAGTTGCACTCTTTAAACCACTTGCGACAAGGCGCACAGGTCCAACTCGGGCCTCATCAGTGCCTCGGATTCCGTCGGAATAATCATTTGAATAATTCACCGCTATTTGAAGCAATAAACTGACACCTAATGCAAGAAGCGCATTTACCCAGTTGATATCTCTTCCATCAGAATTGATAAGAGAAGTTCCTATTAAAACTGGAGCTATAGCAGCTGGAAGTGTGCGCGGTCTGGCACCCGCGATCCAAGTATTCATCTTCTTATCTTTGCTTATCTATGAATATTTGGCTGGCTTTGACACGGTCTGGTTTGCCAATTCCAATTTCAGGAATTTGCGTCATAACTAAGAATTCTTTTGGAACAAATTGCTTTCCTAATGTAGTTTTCAAAAGTTCTGAAAGGTGATCGAAATCAATCTCACTATTAGCAATCAGGCAGATTTTTTGGCCCCATTCAGCATCAGGGATTGCAGTAGCTAGAAATCTTGTGTTAGGAAAGCCAGCACTTAATTCATTTTCAATTGCAAAAAGTGAGACATTTTCGCCACCGGTAATAACTACATCATCAATTCGGCCTATCACTTCGATTTCATTATTCTTGATTTTCCCAAGATCGCTCGTAATAAACCAACCATCCTTGAAGTGCTGCGACCAAAGTTCCTGATTATCTTCATAGCCGCTTGCAAGTATTGGCCCCTTAATTTTTAATCGGCCAGATTCATCAACCATTACTGAGACACCTGTTAGCGCTCTCTTGTTATAAACACAGCCACCAGATGTTTCAGTCATTCCATATGTGGTGACTACCGATATTCCGGCCTTCGATGCTGCCTCTAAAAGTATTTTACTTGCTGGGCTTCCACCAACTAATACCGACTTACATCCTTGCAAGTGCGCTAATAATTTTTCATCCCCAAAAAGAGCACGGTGTAATTGAGTCGGAACAATTGCGGTGTAATCAGCTCTTTCATCTGCTCCCACAACTTCACTTCCAAGTTTTAGCGCTCGGGTCAAGACATTTACTCCGGCAATATGGTTTATAGGTAGAAGCAACGACCAGACATCGCCAGGCATTGCGCTAACTCGTTCATTTGATAATTGAGCTGATGTCGAAACTGCATCTATAGCGAGAATGACGCGCTTTTTAATTCCTGAAGATCCAGTTGTGTTTACGATGACTTGGGTTACTTCTCCTTGCCCCATCGCCTCGGAAAGAGCACGCGTCAGCGCGGATATCTCCCATCGGAGCCCAATATCAATTACCGAAGTTTTCATGACCCGCGTAGGCTATCTATATATTTTGTAGGAGGAAATGTGAGTAAACCCTTTAAGCGCGAGCCAGGCAGTCGGACCATTCCAAAATGGATTATCGGAAGTGGTGGCGAGGCTTTTTCAGACATTGTTTATGAAGTGGCCGAAGGTATTGCCAAAATTACAATCAACCGGCCAGAAGTGCGCAACGCATTTCGCCCGCAAACACTCTTCGAATTACAAGAAGCTTTCTCATTGGCCCGCGATGATGATTCTGTTGGCGTCATTATTTTTACCGGTGCTGGCACCGAAGCGTTCTGCTCTGGTGGCGATATAAGTGTTCGTGGCGATGATGGTTATCTAGGAAATGATCCACTTGCGAAAAAAGGAATTGGCAGATTAAATGTTTTAGATTTGCAGATTCAAATTCGTAGATTGCCAAAACCAGTTGTAGCAATGGTTGCAGGGTGGGCGGTTGGTGGGGGACATGTTCTACACGTTGTCTGCGATTTAACTATTGCTGCTGTCAATGCAAAGTTTGGCCAGACCGGTCCGATGGTTGGATCTTTCGATGGTGGTTATGGCGCAGGTTTATTGGCTGCGCACATTGGCCAGAAGAAAGCTCGTGAAATTTGGTTCTTATGTCGTCAATATGATGCGACCGAAGCACTTGAAATGGGCTTAGTAAATACTGTTGTTCCAGTCGCTGAACTTGAAGCTGAAACAGTTTCTTGGTGTCGTGAAATGTTAAGACATTCACCAATGGCGCTTCGATTACTGAAAGCTGGATTAAATGCGGCAGATGATGGACTAGCTGGTGTGCAACAACTTGCTGGCGATGCAACACTTCTGTTTTATATGACCGAAGAGGGCCAAGAAGGCCGAGATGCATTTAAAGAGAACCGCGAACCAAATTTCAATAAATTTCCAAAGCGTCCGTAATAAATAATGTGGCACTTAGATAAGGTCTTTAACGATCTAACTATTGTTGCCATACCTACTCGCACTAATTTTCGCGGCATAAATATTCGCGAAGCAGCGCTCTTTCGTGGACCAGCGGGGTGGGGCGAATTCTCACCTTTTACTGAATATTCTGATGTGCAATCTGAACCTTGGTTAAATGCAGCGTTAGAAGGTGCCTATATTTCTTGGCCAAATTTAGAGCGAAATTCAATCGGCATAAATGCAACGCTTCCCAAAGTAGAAATAGATCGAGTCCCCGAAATACTGAATAGATTTCCAGGTGCAAAAACCGTCAAGATAAAGATTGACGATTTTGAGAACGACAGTGAATTGGTTGAAGCAGCACTTGATTTCAATCCAGATTTTAAAGTTCGTTTAGATGTCAATGGTGGCTGGGATCTTCAAACTGCACTTCTAAATCTCTATAACTTCTATCTGCGATTTGGCAAAGTATTTGAATACATTGAGCAGCCTTGCTTGCGAATCGAAGATTTGAAGGAGCTAAAAAAAGAGATTCCAATGAAGATTGCAATTGACGAATCAATTAGGCAGGCGCTTTCAAGTGATTTCTCAGATGCTAAAGAATTTGCCGATGTCGCAATTATTAAGTGGGCGCCGTCTGGTGGCATAAAAAGCGCCAATAAGTTAATCGAAAAGATCGGCTTACCAGTGGTTATTTCTAGCGCTTTAGATACTGGGATTGGAATTTCACATGGACTTGCCCTAGCTGCAAGTCAGAGTGATCAATATTTTGATTGCGGGTTGGCAACAACTTCACTGCTTGAAAGCGATGTTGTAAGCCCGCCAATTGAGATAACTGCTGGCACTATATTGGTTAGTCGAACAGCACCTGACGAGAAACTCGTCGCCAAATACTTGGCTTCTGCCGACCGTAGACTTTGGTGGCAGAATCGGATTGAGAGAATTTGGGAATCTGGATTTGGCGAAAGGTGGCAGAGTGAGCAGCTCAACTGATCTTGCCCGCCAGACCGTCCGCAAATTGATTGAATTCGGAGTAAGTGAATTCGTAATTTCTCCAGGATCTAGAAATGGGCCACTCTCGATTGCTCTACAAGAAGCAAATTCGCGCGGGATAATCGAACTGCATATTAAATTAGATGAACGAGGTGCCGCTTTTTATGCGCTTGGGATTTCTAAAGCAACCGATAGACATGTCGCAGTAATCTGCACCAGTGGCACTGCTGCTGCCAACTTTCACCCCGCACTTCTCGAAGCGTGGCATGCAACCAATAAATTGATCGCAATCACTGCAGATCGACCAGAACGCTTACGCAAAACTGGAGCAAATCAGACAACAGATCAAGTTGGAATGTTTCCAAATATTCCGGCATTTGATTTAGTGCCTGGGGCTAACTTCGAATTAGGTAATGGCCCGACCCATTTAAATATTCAATTTGATGAGCCCCTGCTGCCAAATGATTCAAATGATTGGTTAAGCGGGTTGCATGTTAATCCTCAAGATAAAACCAAAGAAACTGCAAAATCTTTAACAGTTACTGGAAATGGTCTGATTGTTATCGGCCATGATCGAGGAACACTTAACGCCTCTGAAATTTCTAAGTTTATTGAGACCTCAGGGCTGCCAGTGATTTCTGAGGATCCTTTGACATTCCCAAATTCAATAAGTCATGCAAGTGCATTTTTGAGCGACGAGGTCATTCGAAATTATTTAAAGCCAGATTTTGCAATTGTTATTGGTCGAACAACGCTTTCTCGAAGTATAAATAGCTTTCTGACTCTTGCTGAAAAAACTTATGTAATTGATCCCAGAATTTCCACTATTGATACGAAACGTACCGCTTCCCAGATGTTTTTTACGATTCCAAAACTTGAGATTTCAACGCTAAATCCAACTTGGATTTCAGATTGGAACGAAATCTCAAAGCTAGCAACGAAAGTTATTGATGAAGATCAAAGTTGGAGCGAGCAGAACGCTCTGCGGACAATCGCAGCAGGTGTGCCAGCTGGTTCAGCGCTTTTTGTTGGATCCTCTCGCCCAATTAGAGATATCGAAGCTTTTGCTAAACCCCGTGATGGAATTGATGTTTTTGCAAATCGTGGGCTCGCAGGAATCGATGGCAATCTATCTACGATTTTCGGTATTTCAAATAGTTTCGAACGCACCTATGCGGTCATCGGTGACTTAACTTTTCTACATGATCTAACAGCCTTACTTGCACCGCCAACAAATAATCTAACAATTTTTATCATTGACAATAATGGTGGTGGGATTTTCTCAACTCTGCCACAATCTGGCGTTCCTGGATTCGAGGAAATTTTCGCTACTCCACAAAATCAAGATCTTGCCAAAATCATTTCAAGCTTTCAAATAAGCGTGACCAAAGTAAAAACTGCCTCTGATTTGAATTTTACTTTTTCTCAGAATAATCCTGGATTAAATTTTGTTATTGTGGAAGTTCCAGACCGGGAATCTATGGCAACTAATTTGGCGAAGACTTACTCTCGCATTTCAAGTGCGGTTCGCATTGGACTCAATTTAGCCTGACTCTCGGCTAATTCATCTTCCGGATTCGACCCAGCAACAATTCCACAACCACTAAAAATGCGCATAGATTTTTGATCTTCTGATAGTTCACCAGTTCGAAGTGCAATTCCAATCTCACCATCACCTCTTGTATCTACCCAGCCAACTGGCCCGGCATATCGACCACGATTCATCTCTTCTAATTCATTGATAACAGCGGTAGCTTTTTCAGTTGGTGTTCCGCAAACAGCAGCCGATGGATGAAGCGAAGCTATCAAGGTAAAGATGTCAACCGGAGTCGTTGCATCGTTAACTACTCCAGTTACATCTGTAGCCAAGTGCATTACATTCGCTAGGTGTAGAACAAATGGTGATTCTGGAACATTTGTTGATGAACAGTAAGGCGCTAAGGCATCAGCCACTGATCGAACTGCATATTCGTGCTCCTCTAAATCCTTAGAAGATTTAGCAAGTGAGGCAGCTAGCCCTAGATCTTTTGCTTCATCGCCAGATTTTCTAATAGTTCCAGCCAAAATTCTCGAGGTAACCAATGACTTATTTAAGCGAACCAAAAGTTCAGGTGTAGCCCCGATTAAATTAGCAACCATAAAGACCCAGGTTGAAGGGTAATTCCTACTTAGATAAGTGATTAAGTTTCGCTTTGAAATGACTTCAGTATTTCTGGCAATGAGATCTCGTGCTAAAACAACCTTTTCAAGATCGCCATTCTTAATTTTGGAAACTGCATTTGCAACACTTTCTTTCCAGGCAACATCATTGAGCGCCCCGGATTCAAAGAAAATTTCGCCAATAGATTTTGAACCTTTAAAGTCAGAAATTGTTGGCGAGCTCTTATCGCCAATCCAAGTAATCCAAGATTTATCTCCTCGTTTTCCAATGATTATCTCTGGGATGACTAATTTCGATTCTTCTGCAGAATCAAAAGAAAATGATGAGAAAAGAATTGGACCAGTTCCACTGCCATGAACGCTATTTTCTATCTTCAGAGTTGCAAGCTGTTCGTGCCACCACTTTCTGGCATCCGCAAAACGATTCTTACCTTTGACGCTGGTGCCTCTCCATTCACCGAAACCGATTAAGCCATCGCCACCACGAATCCATGAAGTAGTGAGCTCTAATTCTGTGGCTGCTAACTCGAGCGCTGGATGCTCGCCAAGGAGTTCAGTTGTTATATTTATCGGCACGATTAATCAATAACTTAATTATGAACGCTTTGCAACATATTTCCATACTGCAGGAAGTGCAGTGCTGGCAATTGCAATCTTGATGATCTCACCAAATATAAAAGGTGTAAAACCTTTTTCAAAAGTCCAGAGCCAGCTTTGACCCGTATATTGATTTAGCCAGAGAAGTCCGATTGCAAAAATAATTAAATTTCCAATAATCATTGTTGGGATTACGGTATTTATTTTCTGATCCCATTTGCGGCCAGCGAGAGCGCCAAGTACAAGTGAAGAAATCAACATTCCAACCAGGTAACCGCCAGTTGGACCCACAATTCGCTCTATTCCGCTAGTTCCAGAAGAGAAAATTGGCGCACCAGCCATGCCCATTAAAAGATAGAAAGCAACTGTGCTAAATCCAAGTCCAGCGCCATATGCAGTTCCGAGTAACAAAACTCCGAGGGTTTGTCCGGTGAATGGAACTGGAGAGCCGGGAATTGGAAAAGCAATTTGAGCCATCACGGCGAGGAAAACGGTTCCGGTAAGAATCAAAGAAATTTGTGATGCCACTGTAGAGCGAGTGATAAACGCAGATTTAAGGGTGCTTACTTGTGAAACCTGAACCACTTGACCAACCTCGATTCCTTTTAATTTGTGGTCGGAGCCTACTACCACGAGAATATACGCGTGAGTAGAGCTGATTTAGGTAAGGAACCCGAAGAGGTTTCGGCAATGTTCGATGGCGTTGCCCGTCGATATGACTTGCTTAATGACCTGCTAAGCCTTGGGCGCACCAAAGCCTGGCGCAAAGTTGCCACCTCGATAATTGCGCCAAAATCAGGAATGCGAATTTTAGATATTGCCGCTGGAACTGGATCTTCAAGTCGACCACTAGCTGATGCCGGAGCAGAAGTAATCTCATTAGATTTTTCTAAAGGAATGTTGGAAGCTGGTCGTAAGCGCCATCCAGATTTAACATTTATGCAAGGTGATGCGCTCGCACTTTCATTTAAGGAAAATGAATTTGATGTAACAACAATCTCTTTCGGATTACGAAATACAGCTGACACAAGTAAAGCGCTACAAGAATCTTTTCGGGTTTTAAAATCTGGTGGGCGAGTGGTGGTTGTTGAATTTTCCCAACCAACTAATCGAATTTTTCGAACAATCTATCTTCGCTATTTGATGCGCGCACTTCCGACGGTCGCAAAAAAAGTGTCATCTAATCCCGGCGCATATGTTTACTTGGCCGAATCTATTTTGGCCTGGCCCAACCAAAATGGACTTGCAGAATTAATGAAGAGGGCAGGTTTTGGAAGCGTCCAATGGAAAAACTTAACCTTCGGTATCGTCGCTATTCATACGGGAGTAAAACCGTGATTGATGCCACAACTCCTACAAGCCCTGCGGATTCACATTTACAAATTGTGACCTATAACGCCTAAACCCGTAGACTCTCTTACCGTGAACCCATACGTACCGATCCTGGTAATTGGCGCAATTGGCTTCGGCTTCGCAATTTTCTCAATCGTTGCAGCTGCAGTTACTGGTCCAAAGCGTTATAACCGGGCAAAAGTTGAAGCTTATGAGTGCGGTATTCAACCCTCTCCACAAGCGGCTGGTGGTGGGCGTTTCCCAGTTAAATACTTCTTAACTGCAATGTTATTTATTATTTTTGATATTGAAATTGTTTTCCTTTATCCATGGGCAGTAACTTTTGATCAGCTAGGACTATTCGGCTTAGTCGAAATGGTTATTTTTATTGCAACAGTTTTTGTTGCATATATCTACGTTTGGCGCCGCGGCGGATTGGAATGGGATTAAATCAATGGGCCTAGAAGAGAAATTACCAGCAGGCTTTGCCCTCACCTCAGTTGAAAAACTTGCAGGATATATGCGCAAGAATTCACTCTGGCCTGCAACATTTGGTCTTGCATGTTGCGCAATCGAGATGATGGCATTTGGTGGCGGTCGCTACGATGCTGCGCGATTTGGAATGGAAGTTTTTCGAGCATCACCTCGCCAAGCAGATTTAATGATTGTTGCTGGTCGAGTTTCAAATAAGATGGCGCCAGTTCTTCGCCAAATTTATGATCAAATGGCTGCACCAAAATGGGTAATTGCAATGGGTGCATGTGCATCTTCTGGTGGAATGTTTAACAATTATGCGATTGTGCAAGGCGTTGACCACGTAGTTCCAGTTGATATTTATCTGCCAGGTTGTCCACCTCGTCCAGAAATGTTGATGGATGCAATTTTGAAATTGCATGAACATATCGGCAGTGAAAAACTTGGTGTAAACCGCGAGCAAATTATTCGAGAAGTTGAAGCCGCAGCACTTGCCGCAAAACCAACTCATCAGCTAAAAGGCCTGCTTACATGAGCGAAAACATCGGAATGTTTGGCGCCAGCGGCTCCGGAGATACCTCAGGATTTGGCGGGCTAGTTCGTAGCGCTGCAAACTTTGGTTCAAGCGAGCGACCATATGGCAGCTATTTTGATGAAGTTGCAGACGAATTGGAGCGCGCATACCCAGAGTTCAGTGATGCGATTGAAAAAGTTATTGTCGATCGCGGCGAACTTACCCTCCACATTAAACGCGAAAAGCTCTTTGAAACTGCCATGAAATTACGTGATACCGAATCACTGCGATTTGAAGTCTGTCTTGGAGTCAATGGCGTTCACTATCCAGAAGATAAGGATCGCGAATTGCATGCGGTTTACCCATTGCTTTCAATGACACATAATCGTCGGATTAGATTAGAAGTCAGTGTTCCTGATTCTGATCCACATCTTCCATCACTAGTAGAAGTTTGGGCCGGAAATAATTGGCACGAGCGCGAAACTTGGGACATGTTTGGAATTATCTTTGATGGCCATCCAGGTTTAACTCGGATCTTAATGCCAGATGATTGGCCAGGACATCCACAACGTAAAGATTATCCACTCGGTGGAATTCCAATTGAATACAAAGGTGCAACTGTTCCTGCCCCATCTGAACGTAGGTCTTACCGATGACTCTTCACGACGCATACGCATCTGCAACCGAAACAACTGAAGGTCGCGTTTATTCAGTAACGGGTGGCGATTGGGATTCACTTGTAACCGAAATTGGTCAAACTAAAGAAGAACGCGTTGTTGTAAATATGGGCCCACAGCATCCATCAACTCACGGCGTGCTTCGTTTAATTCTTGAACTCGAGGGCGAAACAATTACTGAGGCTCGTGCTGGAATTGGTTATTTACATACCGGCATTGAAAAGAACACTGAATATCGCACTTGGACTCAAGGCGTTACCTTCGTGACCCGCATGGATTATTTGGCTCCAATCTTTAATGAAACTGCATATTGTTTAGGAGTAGAAAAACTTCTAGGAATCACAAATGATATTCCAGAGCGCGCAAGCCAGATTCGCGTTCTAATGATGGAGCTAAATCGCATCTCATCACACATGGTTGCTCTCGGCACCGGAGCACTAGAACTTGGCGCGCTTTCACCAATGATCTTTGCCTTCCGCGAACGTGAGAAAGTCTTAGATGTTTTCGAAATGGTCTCGGGTCTTCGTATGAACATGGCATATGTTCGTCCTGGCGGTGTTGCGCAAGATTTGCCAAAGGGCGCAGTTGCAAAGATTCGTGAGACTGTAAAAGAATTGCGCCACAACTTTAAAGATAATGAGAAGTTATTAGTTGGAAACACAATTTGGATGATGCGCACTAAAGGCATCGGATATTTAGATTTAGCTGGTTGCACAACTCTTGGAATTACCGGACCAGTTCTTCGTTCGGCTGGAATGCCATGGGATCTTCGCAAGACAGATCCTTACTGTGGTTATGAAGATTATGACTTCGATGTAATAACAACAGATACCTGCGATGTTTATGGTCGCTTCCTAATTCGGATGCAGGAACTTGAACAATCACTTCGAATTATTGAACAAGCCTGTGACAAGTTAGATAAAACTGAAGGTCAACCAGTAATGGTTGCGGATAAGAAGATTGCTTGGCCATCGCAGCTTTCAGTTGGAAGCGATGGAATGGGCAATTCGTTAGAACATATCCGCGAAATCATGGGAACTTCTATGGAATCACTTATTCATCACTTCAAATTAGTAACTGAAGGTTTCCGAGTTCCAGCTGGTCAGGTTTATGCAGCAGTTGAATCACCACGTGGTGAGACTGGAGTTCACTTGGTTTCTGATGGCGGAACTAGACCTTATCGAGTGCACTTCCGTGAACCTTCATTTAATAATCTTCAAGCAACTTCGGCAATGGCCGAAGGCGGAATGATCGCCGATGTTATTGGCGCAGTTGCATCAATCGATCCAGTTATGGGAGGGGTTGATCGCTAATGAACTTCACTCCTGATCAATTAAAAATTATGGATTCAATAATTGCCCGTTATCCAAGGTCGCGTTCTGCAGTAATGCCACTGCTTCACTATGTGCAGGCACTTGATGGATTCGTAACACCACGCGGAATCGAAAAGATCGCCGAATTACTTGATATTTCAACCGCTGAAGTAACTGCTGTTTCATCGTTCTATACCCAATATCGAACTGAACCTGCTGGCGAATATCACGTTGGTGTTTGCATCAATACCTTGTGCGCGGTTATGGGTGGCGACGCAATTTATGAGTCGCTAGAAAATCACCTTGGAATCAAGAATCATGAAACAACAACCGATGGCAAGGTTTCAATTGAAAGAATTGAATGTAATGCTGCCTGCGATTACGCACCTGTTGTTATGGTCAATTGGGAATTTTATGACAATCAGACTCCGCAGAGCGTTAAAGATTTAGTTGATAGTGCTCGCTCCGGAAATCCAACGGCTCCAACCCGCGGACCTAAAACTCTTCGCACCTGGAAGCAAAATTCAGAGGTTCTTGCTGGATTAAATGATGGACTTTCAAATGAAGGTGTAGCAGCGGGCGAAGCAACTCTGCTTGGATTACGAATTGCTAAAGGTGGGAAATAAATGAGCAAGTTAACTCCAGTCCTTTCAGCACACTGGGATGAGAAAGATTCATTCACAATTGAAGGTTATAAGCGCAATGGTGGATATAGCGCAGTAGCAAAAGCTTTGGCCATGGAGCCAGACGCTGTAATCACAATGATTAAAGATTCTGGGCTGCGTGGTCGTGGTGGCGCTGGATTCCCAACTGGAAGCAAGTGGGGATTTATTCCGCAGGGCGATAATAAAGAACACTACTTAGTTGTTAACGCAGATGAATCAGAACCAGGAACTTGCAAAGACATGCCACTTCTTCTTGCAAATCCACATGTTTTGGTTGAAGGAATAATTATTGGTTCATATGCAATCCGAGCAAATCACGCATTTATTTATCTTCGCGGCGAGGTCGTTCATGTCTATCGCCGTGTGCAACAGGCAATTGAAGATGCATATAAAGCCGGCTTACTCGGCAAGAATATTGGCGGCAAAGGTTTCGATCTAGAACTTACATTGCATGCCGGTGCAGGTGCTTATATTTGCGGAGAAGAAACCGCACTCCTTGACTCACTCGAAGGCTTCCGCGGCCAACCAAGATTGCGTCCACCATTCCCAGCAATTGCCGGACTTTATGCAAAGCCGACAGTTGTAAATAACGTTGAATCAATTGCATCTGTTCCTGCAATTATCAACAATGGCGTTGAATGGTTTCAAGCTATGGGAACTGAGAAGAGTAATGGTTTCACGCTTTACTCACTCTCCGGCCATGTCAATAATCCTGGACAATTTGAAGCACCACTTGGAATAACACTTCGTGAATTGCTGGAACTTGCTGGCGGTATCCGCACTGGTCACAAACTTAAATTCTGGACCCCAGGTGGTTCTTCAACTCCGATGTTTACAGATGAGCACTTAGATATTCCACTTGATTACGAGGGCGTATCGGCTGCTGGGTCGATGCTTGGAACCAAAGCACTTCAAATATTTGATGAAACAACTTGCGTAGTTCGTGCAACCTTGCGTTGGTGCGAATTTTACAAACACGAATCTTGCGGCAAGTGCACACCATGTCGTGAAGGAACTTGGTGGCTTGTTCAGATGCTTCAAGATCTTGAAGATGGCAAGGGAACTGAAGCAGATTTAGCCAAACTTCTTGATCTCTGCGACAATATCGCTGGTCGTTCATTCTGTGCTCTTGCAGATGGCGCGGTTGCACCAATCATCTCTTCACTTAAGTATTTCCGTGACGAATATTTGGCACATCAACGCAATGGTGGCTGCCCATTTGATCCAGTGGCTTCAACCCTATTCAAAACAGTAGGTGCATAAATGACGCCTGAGCAAGCGCTACTAGAAACTCAAACAGCTGTTGAAATGATTACAGTTGTAATTGATGGCTTTGAAGTAACCGTTCCAAAGGGAACTCTGGTAATTCGCGCAGCTGAGAAATTAGGAATTCAAATTCCACGTTTCTGCGATCACCCACTTCTTGAACCAGCAGGTGCTTGTCGTCAATGTTTAGTTGATATTGAAATTAACGGCCGTGCCTTTCCAAAGCCACAAGCTTCATGCACAATCCCAGTTGAGAACAACATGATTGTGAAAACCCAACTGACATCTCCGGTCGCTGAAAAAGCTCAAGCTGGAATCATGGAATTCCTTCTAATCAACCACCCACTCGATTGCCCAGTCTGCGATAAAGGTGGTGAATGTCCACTACAAAATCAGGCAATGAGCAATGGCCGTCCAGAATCTCGATTCGAAGGCGTCAAGCGAACATTTGAAAAGCCAATAGCAATCTCTTCTCAAGTTTTACTTGATCGCGAACGCTGTGTTCTTTGCGCTCGTTGCACCCGCTTCTCAGAACAAATTGCGGGCGACCCATTTATTACTTTGAATGAACGTGGTGCGCTACAACAAGTTGGAATTTACGAAGAAGATCCATTTGAGTCTTATTACTCTGGAAACACAGTTCAGATCTGCCCAGTCGGTGCACTAACCGGAACTTCGTATCGATTCCGAGCCCGCCCATTTGATTTAGTCTCAGTTGATTCTGCTTGTGAACATTGTGCATCTGGCTGTGCAATGCGCACCGATATTCGTCGCGGTAAAACTTTACGTCGCCTGGCCGGAGATGATTCTTCAGTCAACGAAGAGTGGAATTGCGATAAAGGTCGTTGGGCATTTAAGTATCTAACAAGCAGAGAACGCGTAACTTCTCCAATGATTCGCGGTGAAGATGGCGAGCTTCATGAAGCATCTTGGCCAGAAGCAATTGCATTTGCAGCCAATGGCCTAAAGGGCAAGCGCGCGGGCGTATTGGTTGGTGGCCGCGCAACAGTTGAAGATGCTTACGGTTACAGTAAATTTGCAAGAGTTGCACTGAAAACAAACGATATAGATTTCCGCTCTCGTCCATATTCTGAAGAAGAGACATCATTCTTAAGCAGCACAGCACTCGGTCTTAAAACGACTTATAAAGATATTGATAAGGCAGATCAAGTTGTATTGCTTGGCTTTGAACCAGAAGAAGAATCACCGATTGTATTTCTGCGAATCTATAAGCAGTTCAGAAAGCGTGCACTAAAAGTTATTAGTGATGCTCCTGTCGCAAGTCGCGGTTCTGTGAAGTTAAATGCAGAACTTGTATCTGATATCAAATCCATCTCTGGAATAACTTCCAAGAGCGTTATCTTGGTTGGCGAACGCCTCTCTGAAAAAGTTGGAGTCTTGACCAGTGCAGTTGAGTTAGCCGAAAAGTCTGGTGCCAAATTAGCTTGGATTCCACGTCGCGCTGGCGAACGCGGTGCACTTTCAGCGGGCGCAATCGCAACGCTACTTCCAGGTGGCCGACCAGTTTCTGAAGCCAGTGCGCGCGTAGATGTTGCAGCAGCTTGGTCTGTTGATTCACTTCCTGCCAACCCTGGTCGCTCTACTTCTGAAATTCTGCATGCGCTAGTTGTTAATAACTTAGATGCTGTTGTAATTGGCGGCGTTGATCCACTAGATATTTCGAGTGATGCACTTTCTCAACTGTTGAATTCCTTTGTAGTTTCACTTGAGATTTCACATAGCGCTGTAACTGCGGTTGCTGATGTCGTTCTTCCAGTTGCTGCTGTTATCGAGAAAAGTGGTTCATTTCAAGATTGGCAAGGCAGCACAAGAAACTTTGATAAAGCAATCGCCGATTCACTTTCAAGAAGTGATGTCCGAATTCTCTCGATGATTGCTGATGAAATGGGAGCTCCGATTAATCTGCCAACAGTGGCAGCAACAGCGCGCGAAATCGCAGCACTAGGCAATTGGGATGGCAAGGCGCTAGCTTTCGAAAAGACTTCTGAAGTGAAGCCAGTTATTTCCGAAGGAATGCTTCACTTAACCTCCTGGCGCTTGTTATTGGATCTCGGAACTTTGCAAGATGGTGAGGCAAACTTAGCCGGAACCGCGCGTAAAGCTAGTGCCCGAATTTCAAAGGCTAGAGCCAACAAGCTTGGTGTCAATGATGGCGAACTTATTTCGATCTCCTCAGATTTAGGATCGCTAAAACTTCCAGTTGAAATTAGTGAAATGTCTGATGATGCAATTTGGGTGCCACGTAATTCAATTGATTCCCAAGTAATTCCAAATCTAGGATTCGTTAACGGCCAAGTAACGGTGGTAAAAGCATGACTAATGCCGAAATAATTGCTACCGATCCAGGTTGGATAACTCTTGTAAAGGGGTTACTAATATTTGCAGTCTGCGTATTAGCGACTCTTATGTCAGTTTGGGGAGAGCGTCGCCTAGTTGCTCGAATGCAACAACGCATGGGCCCTAACCGAGTTGGCCCATTTGGCTTAATTCAAGCTTTAGCAGATGGTGTGAAGCTTGCGCTAAAGGAAGATTTGATTCCTAAAGCGGCAGATCGCATCGTCTTTGTTGTTGCACCAATCATTAGCGTCACAACTTGTTTCATGGCATTTGCAGTCATTCCGCTATCTGGCCCAGTAAATCTCTTTGGGCATGAAACCGTAATGCAGATGACCGATATTCCAGTCGGAGTTCTGTATGTCTTTGCGATTGCTTCAATTGGTGTTTACGGAATAGTTCTAGCGGGTTGGTCATCAGGATCTACATATCCATTACTTGGTGGCCTGCGTTCTAGCGCCCAAGTGATTTCTTATGAAATTGCTATGGGGCTCTCACTTGTAGCGGTCTTTATTTATTCCGGCTCAATGTCGACAGCAGAAATAGTTTCAGCACAGAGCCAGTGGTGGTTCTGTGTAACACTATTTCCTTCCTTTGTTATTTTTGCCATTTCTATGGTCGGCGAAACCAACCGTGCACCATTCGATTTCGCTGAAGCTGAAGGCGAACTTGTTGGTGGTTTCCATACCGAATATTCATCCCTTAAATTTGCGCTCTTTTTCTTAGCAGAATATGTAAATATCGTTGCAGTCTCTGCGCTTGCAACAACCCTCTTCTTTGGCGGATACCGCGCACTGCCTGGTCTTGGCTTCACTGAAAGCTGGCTAGGAGGTTGGTTCACGGTTTTTTGGTTCTTAGCAAAAGTTGTCTTCTTCTTCTTTATCTTTGTCTGGCTACGTGGAACTCTTCCAAGACTTCGTTACGACCAATTTATGAAATTTGGTTGGAAAGTTTTGATTCCATTCTCCTTAATTTGGATTCTGATTGTTTCAACTCTACGAGTTCTCTCACAACAAGGTGCACCTCGCTCAGTATTGATTGGCTTCAGCTTTGGAATTGTTCTCCTTGTTCTGGCAGGTTCTAGTCTCTTCGAATCTTCAAAGAAACGTAGAGCCCAAGAAGATGAATTGGGTGAAGTAGCGGTGCCAAGTTTCCCAATTCCCGCGATTCCAGGAAAATCAATGAGAATAGAACGGAGCAAATAAATGGATAATCCTTTAACTCCGCGTTCAAATGATCTCGGTCTAACCGCAGCTGCAAAGGCAAATGCCCCAATAGAAAGCCAGGAGGCCAAGACTTTTGCCAAGCAACTGCAAGGTTTCTGGGTGACTTTCAAAACTATATTTAAGAAACCTAATACCGTTCAATATCCTGAGGAAAGAGAACCAACTGCAGAACGTTTTCATGGGCGACATCAATTAAATCGCTATGACGATGGACTTGAAAAATGTATTGGCTGCGAACTTTGTGCCTGGGCCTGTCCGGCCGATGCAATTCTTGTCGAAGGTGAAACAAATACAGATGATGAGCGATATTCGCCAGGAGAGCGCTATGGCAAGGTCTATCAGATAAATTATCTGCGTTGCGTTTTCTGCGGACTCTGTATTGAAGCTTGCCCTACTCGCGCACTTACTATGACAAATGAATATGAACTTGCGGACGAATCTCGCGCTAAATTAATTTTCGAGAAGGAAGATTTATTGGCTCCTTTAAAATCTGGAATGTTGCAACCACCTCATCCAATGGTTCCAGGAACAACCCATATTGATTATTACCGCGGTGATATAAAGGGTGGATCTAATGGATAGCTTCGCAATTGAGGTAGGAAGAACACTTGCCCCTGAGGCAACTCTCTTCTGGATACTTGCACCGCTTGCTGTGGTCGCTGCTCTTGGAATGCTCTTTGTAAAGAAAGCAGTTCATTCTGCCCTGCTCTTGGCTTGGGTCATGGTTACCTTGGCGATTTTTTATATCGCTCAAGATGCACTCTTCCTCGGAATTGTTCAGATAATTGTTTACACCGGTGCTGTAATGATGTTGTTCTTATTTATTCTGATGCTAGTTGGCGTTGATTCTTCAGATTCACTAGTCGAGAATATTCGTGGCCAGCGGCCCCTAGCTATCACAGCTGCAATAGGGCTAAGTGGATTGCTGGTTTCATTAATAGCCCGCGCAAATCTTGGTGTTGAAGCAGTTGGCTTAAGAGGCGCAAATTCAGGCGGCAATGTCGAAGGTATTGCACAAGAGTTATTTACTAATTATGTCTGGGCCTTTGAAGTAGTTTCTGCGCTCTTGATTACTGCCGCCGTTGGCGCAATGGTTCTAGCACACAGCAACCCAGCTAAATCCCGCACCGCACAACGCGACCAATCAATCGCTAGATTCCGTGGCACTTCACTTGCAACTGCAGCTGGACTTCCAAGTTCAGGAGTTTATGCACTTCATAATGCAGTCGATGTTCCTGCTCTTTTACCTGATGGTTCACCAGCGTCTTCTTCGATTTCGGCGACTCTTGAGGCTAGAGGCGACATGTTGTCCTCGAAACCATTCGAACTTGAAGTGAAGAAAGAGGAGGAAGATTAATTGGATATCTCAAATTACATTTATCTTTCTGCGATCCTCTTCACTATTGGCGCAATTGGAGTAGTAGTTCGCAGAAATGCAATCGTGGTATTTATGTGTATTGAATTGATGTTGAACGCCGCGAATTTAGCCTTTGTAACCTTCTCAAGAATTCATGGAAATCTTGCTGGTCAAGTTACTTCATTCTTTACTATGGTTGTTGCAGCTTGCGAAGTTGTAGTTGGTCTCGCGATTATCGTTGCGATATATCGCTCCCGTCGATCAGCATCTGTTGATGATGCTAGTTTGTTGAAGCGCTAATGACTATAAGTACAAATTTAGTTTATTTCATCGCACTTCCACTATTCAGTTCTGGCTTGCTGCTTCTACTAGGCCGGAAAGCCGATAAGTGGGGACATATCTTTGCGACGCTAGTTTCTGCATCAGTCTTTATTATTGGTGTAATTGAATTTTTCGCGATGCAAAGCCGCGAAGGTGAAGCCCGCGCTGCTACCCAGAAACTTTTTGAATGGATTTCAGTTGGCTCTTTCCAGGTTGATGCTGGGCTACTTCTAGACCAACTTTCTATCTGTTTTGTGCTGTTAATTTCAGGCGTCGGAACCCTTATACATATCTATTCAATCGCATATATGTCCCACGATCGTGATCGCCGTCGATTCTTTGCCTACCTAAATCTCTTTATTGCAGCGATGTTGCTGCTTGTATTGGGAGATTCATATCTAAACCTTTATGTAGGTTGGGAAGGCGTAGGCCTTGCTTCCTACCTATTGATTGGTTTCTGGAATGAGAAACCAGCATATGCAGCTGCCGCAAAGAAGGCATTTGTTGCGAACCGAGTTGGCGATGTTGGTTTATCACTCGCAATCATGATTGCATTTACGCAATTTGGAACCGTAACTTTTGCCGGTGTTAAGGAAGGTGCATCTGGTGCATCTGCCGGCGCACTTACCGCGATCGGTGCAATGCTCTTGCTAGCAGCCGCCGGCAAATCGGCGCAGTTCCCACTGCAATCTTGGCTTGGCGATGCAATGGCTGGACCAACCCCAGTTTCTGCACTTATCCACGCCGCTACCATGGTTACCGCAGGCGTGTATCTGATAACTCGCTCTAACTTTATTTTCGATGCTTCACCAACTGCTCAATTGATGGTTGTCATCGTTGGCGCAATAACACTTTTGTTTGGTGCGCTGATCGGAACTGCTAAAGACGATATTAAGAAGGCGCTAGCAGCTTCGACAATGTCACAGATTGGCTACATGATTCTTGCTACCGGACTTGGTCCAATTGGATATGCATTCGCAATCATGCACTTGATCACCCACGGTTTCTTCAAGGCTGGTTTGTTCCTTGGCGCCGGTTCAGTAATGCATGGGATGAATGATGAAGTAAATATGCGACGTTATGGCGCTCTTCGAAAGGTTATGCCAATCACGGCCGCAACATTTGGGCTTGGTTATTTAGCAATTCTTGGGGTCCCGCCATTCGCTGGCTTTTATTCAAAAGATAAAATTATTGAAACTGCATTTGATTCCGGCGGAATTCAAGGAATACTTCTTGGAATCATCACGCTTCTTGGCGCTGGGATAACTGCTTTCTACATGACGCGTGTAATGGTTTTAACATTTACCGGAACTAAGCGCTGGGATGAAAAAGCTCGTCCACATGAGTCACCATTCTTAATGTGGGCTCCGATGGCAGCTCTGGCAGTTGGATCAGTTGCATCAGGATTCCTACTTAACTCTGGAAGCGCTCTAGTCAATTGGCTTCAACCCGTTGTAAACGAAAATCAAGAATATCATTCCGAGCATCTGTTACCTCCAATCGTCGTTTCAATAATGGCGCTGACAGTGGTTGCAATTGGTGTTGCAATTGCAGTTATCAAATACCGGACAGTTCCAGTTGTTGCGCCTGAAAATGTTTTAGGAATTACCAAAGCTGCGCGCAAAGATCTTTACCAAGATTCCTTTAACGAAGCGATATTTATGCGCCCAGGACAGAAGTTGACTGCCGGACTCGTAAATACAGATTACAAAGTTGTTGACGGTTTGGTTCGATTAGTTGGTTGGGTAGTTCAAATTTCTGCATCGAATCTGCGAAATATCCAGAATGGATATGTCCGAAGCTATGCCCTGATTATGGTTCTAGGCGTAATTGCTTTGATCGCAGCAGTTTGGATGGTAACGCTATGAGTATCTTGACATCTCTACTACTGCTTCCATTATTTGGTGCTTTAGTGGTTGGATTTTTACCAGCCAGCAATGCCAAGTTGGTTAAGCAAGTAGCACTCGCCTTCTCCTTATTAGTGGCTCTCGTTTCAATAGTTATGGCGCTAAGTTTTGATCGAAATAACAGTGCAATGCAATTTACTGAAGTCCGCACTTGGATTTCGGCATTTAATATTAATTATGCAGTCGGCATTGATGGCATGGCTCTTGTGCTTATCTTGATGACAACAATTTTGGTTCCAGTAGTTTTCCTTGCGGGCTGGAACGAATCCGAGAATGGCCGTTGGAATGTAAAGGTTTTCTATATTTTGTTATTGATTCTTGAAACCATGATGATCGGGGTTTTCTCAGCCACTGATGTATTCCTCTTCTATGTAATCTTTGAAGCCATGCTTCTACCGGTTTACTTCCTTATTGGTGGCTATGGTTCTGGCGAACGCGCTGCAGCAGCCATGAAGTTCTTGCTTTACAGCCTCTTTGGCGGATTGCTGATGTTGGCTGCAGTTATTGGTCTTTACATTATTTCTGTCAATCAAGGTGGCGCAACTTTCGATATCGCCAGACTGTCACAGTTGAGTATTGATTCGACCACTCAGAATTGGCTCTTCCTAGGATTCTTCATCGCCTTCGCAATTAAGGCACCACTCTGGCCATTTCATACCTGGCTTCCAACTGCTGCAACGTCTGCGACAGCGGGAACTTCAACGCTACTACTTGGCGTTCTCGACAAAGTTGGAACTTACGGAATGATCCGCTTCTGCATGAGCTTCTTCCCTGATGCAACAAAGACTTTTACACCAGCGATTATTACCTTGGCCGTAATTTCAATTCTTTACGGCGCCTTCTTAGCAATTGGCCAGAAAGATATAAATTCGCTCATTGCATTTACTTCTATCTCGCACTTTGGCTTTATAACACTAGGAATTTTTGCTCTAACTTCTCAGAGCTTAACTGGTGCAATTTTCTACATGGTCAATCATGGATTCGGAACTGCAGCGCTATTCCTAACAGCAGGATGGATGATTAAACGTCGCGGGTCTTCGCAGATTGCAGACTTTGGTGGCTTACAACGAGTAGCACCAGTCCTTGCTTGGTCCTTCTTTATAGCTGGACTTTCCGCACTAGCGCTTCCAGGGTTATCAAGCTTTGTTAGTGAATTCTTAGTTCTTCTTGGCGCTTTTGCCAAGTATCCAGTAGCAGCAATTCTTGGAACGCTTGGAATTATCCTTGCTGCACTCTATGTTCTACTAGCCGTTCAGCGCGCAATCCATGGCGAAACTCCTGCTTCAAGTGCAGGGATATCAGATTTAAACCTTCGAGAGAAAATTGCAATCGCTCCAGTTATTGCGATTCTGGTTCTACTTGGTTTTTATCCAAAACCAGCGCTAGAAGTAATTAATCCAACCACTCAGACAATTATGACAAATGCCGGGGTAAGCGATCCAGCAGCAAAGGTGGTGAAGTAAATGTTATCTGCACCTAATTTGGATTACGAACTACTGGCACCAATCATGATTATTCTTGGGGGAGCCTTAATCGGTGTTTTGATTGAAGCATTCGCGAAGCCAGCCTGGCGCGCTAGATTGCAACTAGTCATCTCGCTCGCAGCAATCGTAATCTCATTCAATCAACTTGTTCGCGTAAGAAATGATGGTTCATCAATCGCTGCAGTTACATCTGTCTCGGTCGATGGGGCAGGAATGTTTCTGCAGGGGGCAATATTAATTTTTGCATTCCTCGGAATCTTAGTAATCGCAGACCAAGATAATTTTGCACCTCAAGCATCTGCGCTACCTGGATCGGCAGAAGAAGCTGCGGCTATCCAAGCGGGCAAACAACAGACCGAAGTATTTCCACTCACCATGTTCGCAGTTGCTGGAATGATGTTATTTCCGGTTGCAACAGATTACATAACTCTCTTTGTGGCCTTAGAAGTTCTCTCACTCCCACTTTATTTAATGGCCGGATTATCCCGACGTCGCAGATTGCTCTCACAGGAAGCAGCGCTTAAATACTTCTTGCTAGGTGCATATTCATCAGCATTCTTCCTTTTTGGTGCCGCACTTCTCTACGGTTATTCCGGAACTATCTCGTTAAATGGCCTAACAGATGCGATTCGCGGGAACACTGGAAACGATGTGTTCTTGCTACTTGGAATCATTTTTCTCTCAGTTGGACTTCTGTTTAAAGTTGGCGCAGTTCCATTTCATTCGTGGAAGCCAGATGTTTATCAAGGAGCGCCAACACCAATTACTGGATTTATGGCAGCGGCAACAAAAGCTGCAGCCTTCGGCGCTACTTTAAGAATTTTCTACTTAGGTCTAGATGCTGCGCAAACAAGTTGGAAACCATTTATTGCAGTGATTTCAGTAATCACGATGATTGTTGGATCTTTAGCTGCCATCTCACAGCGAGATATGAAGCGGATGTTGGCATATTCTTCAATCGCACATGCTGGCTTTGTTCTCACCGCAATTGTGTCGCTAAGTGAGAACGCACTCAGCGCATCTCTCTTCTATCTCTTTGCATATGGTGTCGCCACAATTGGCGCATTTGCAATTATTACTATCGTTCGAGATTCTGCTGGTGAAGTGAGTGATGTGAATAGATGGATTGGCCTCGGGAAGAAATCTCCATTGGTCGCCTCCGTATTCTCACTATTCTTATTGAGTTTTGCTGGAATTCCTCTCACTAGCGGCTTTGTCGGTAAGTTCTCAATCTTCTCCGCAGCTTATGAATCTGGAAATATCATGCTGGTCGTAGTTGGAGTTCTTTCTAGCGCAATCGCAGTCTTCTTCTATCTGCGAGTGATCTTGATGCTCTTCTTTACTGATGCAACGAATGATTCAATCTCAGTTGTCATTCCCTCAATTCTTACAAGAATTTCAATTTCAATCAGTGCAATATTTACAATTATTCTTGGAATAGCACCTTCACTTCTCTTTGATATCGCGCAAGACTTCGCCTACTTCTTACGCTAATGGCAAAAATCGGAATTCCGGATATTGATCCGAGGCTTGAAAAGGATCTCCTGGCTTCTATGGCTGAAGTTGAGGTGCTATTGCGTGGATCTATTGAGGGTAAATATCCATTAGTAATTGAGACTTCAAGACACTTAGTTGATGCTGGCGGAAAGCGTTTACGTCCACTCTTGACCCTAATTGCATCTCACTTCGGAGATCCAAGGGCACATGGGATTATCGAAGCTGCTGTTGTCTGTGAATTAACACATCTTGGAACGCTTTATCACGATGATGTAATGGATGAAGCGCCGCTTCGCCGAGGTGTTGAAAGTGCTAACAATCGCTGGAACAACACAGTTGCGATTCTTACTGGCGATTATCTATTTGCAAAGACTTCTCAGCTCTTGGCCGACCTTGGCCCAGAGGCAGTGCGTCTACAAGCACTTACATTTGAAAGATTAGTTATTGGTCAGATTATGGAGACTCAAGGATCAAGCACAAATAAAACGGCTTTAGAGCATTACCTAAGCGTCGTATCCGATAAAACTGCTTCACTTATTTCAGCCAGCGCCAGATATGGTGCAATGATTTCTGGGGCCGATGAAAAGATTACGGATGCCTTAACAAAATTTGGTGAGGAAATTGGAACTGTGTTTCAGCTTGCAGATGACATCATCGATATTGCGAGTGATTCAAAGGAATCAGGAAAGACGCCAGGAACCGATCTTCGCGAGGGGGTTCCAACACTCGTTACTTTATTTATTCTGGAATCAGAAGACCCAGCGGATGCCGAATTAAAGAAGATTCTCTCTGCTCCGATAGTAGATGAAACTATTGTTCAACAAACTATTCTGACGCTTCGAAGCCACAGTGCCTTAACTAAGTCTCGAGAATTAGTTGCTGGTTATGGCAGATCTGCGCAGAAACATTTAGAGATACTTCCAGAAGGTCCAGCTAAAGCCGCCCTAGTCGGGCTGAGCCAAGCGGTTATCTCGCGTACTTCCTGATTTAATCAAATCATATCCAAGCGCTATTAGAGCCACCCAGATAAAGACGAAACCAATCCATCTTGCACTAGGCATTGGTTCATGACGCAAGAACACCGCAAGCATAAACTGAATTGTTGGTGTTAAATACTGCAGCAGCCCAATCATCGTAAATGGAATTCTGGTAGCCGCACCGTTGAAAAGTAGTAGCGGAACCGCAGTAACAACACCCGCGCCAATTAGAAGAAGGGTTAGACCAACACCATTTCCAAATTGACCTTCACCACGTTCGCCAAGCCAGATTAGGTAAGAACCATAGAAAACCGAAGCAATGAGCGTTTCGATAGCAAGACCCTGTAGTGATCCCAAATTGATCTTCTTTTTAACAACGCTATAAGAGCTCCAGGAGATTGCTAGTGCAAATGAGATCCAAGGTGGACGACCATAATCAAGAGTAAGAATAATTACGCCAATAGTCGCGACAATAAAGGCAATCCATTGAATTTTTCGAAGCTCTTCTTTAAAGGCGAGAATTCCCAATAACACGAGAAGAATTGGCTGCATGTAATAACCGAGGGAAGCTTCGACTATCTGCTCATTGTTTACCGCCCAGATGTAGGTAAGCCAATTAACGGAGATAAAAGCCGCAGCCGAGGTAAATTTCCAGAAAACTCCGGGGGAGAGCATCAAGGCAAAAGTGGATCTAAGTTGGTGTCCTATCGCTAGTGCAATTACGCAGAAAACTAAGGACCAGACTGATCGATGAGAGACCATTTCCAAAGATGTAGCTGGTTGAAGCAGCGGCCAATAAAGTGGGAATAATCCCCATAGCGTGTAAGAAGAGAATCCGTAGATAAGACCGAGACGAGTTTTACTCACGAATTAACGATAATTCGTAAATTGAACTGCAAAATCTAACTTCTGCTCTTTTATAAGTGCCATTGTGTCTTGTAGATCATCACGAGATTTACTAGTTACTCGAAGTGTTTCGCCCTGAATCTGAGTCTTTACAGATTTTGGACCTTCATCACGAATTATCTTTGCCAACTTTTTAGCATTCTCGGTAGAGATACCCTCTTTAAGTGTGCAGGTAATCTTGTAAATCTTTCCACTTAGTTCTGGGTCAGTTGATTCAAGATGCTTCAAAGATACTTGGCGCTTAATTAACTTATCCTTAAACACTTCGAGGACAGCTTTGGCTTTCTCTTCAGACTGGCCTTCAATCAAAAATTTATCTCCAGATTTTTCAATCTTGCTATCTGTGTTCTTGAAGTCGAAACGCGTTGCAATTTCACGATCTGCTTGGTTGAATGCGTTATCTACTTCCATGTGATCAACTTCAGAGACAATATCGAAACTTGAATCAGCCAATTTAAGACCCCTTTACTCATGAACGATTTTCTAGAATTCACATATTCTACTGTGCGCAATTGTAGGGTAAATTGTGCTCATGATTCGGAGCACTCGTAAATTCCCGAGCCTCCCATATTTTTGGTCGTTAATCGATTGGTCTCTTCCTTCGTTAAATCCATACAAAGGCAGATTACTTCGGGCACAAACCATCGAAGATATAGCGCAAATAGCAAAAGAGCGAACCCCTGAAGTGGTATTTGATTATGTCGAGGGTGGCGCAGTTGATGAAATTGCATATGCCAGAACTCGAAATGCATTCAATAGAATCGAATTTAACACGCGGGTTATGCGCGATGTTTCAAAGATTGATACATCTGAAAAGATTTTAGGCAAGGAAGTAGATATTCCAATCTGCTTTGCGCCCACCGGTTACACCCGACTAATGCACCATGTTGGTGAGCCTGCAGTTGCGAACGTGGCAAGCAAAAAGAATTTGATCTATGCCTTATCAACCATGGGAACAACTTCACCAGCTGAACTAGCAGAAGCAGTTCCAAATTCAAGACGCTGGTTCCAACTTTATATAATGAAAAATCGCAGCGATAGCTTGGCGGTAATTAAGCAGGCAAAAGATAATGGCTTCGAAGCTTTAGTTTTGACTGTTGATACTCCGGTTCCCGGACTCCGTTATCGCGATAACCGCAACGGCTTAACCGTGCCACCAAAAATCCGTCTTAACACAGTTTTTGCAATTGCCCGTAAACCAATCTGGTGGCTTAATTTATTCACTACTGGAAAATTAGAATTTGCGGCCTTTCGGGGCTGGGACAAACCTTTATCTGAACTTGGCGGATTAATTTTTGATCCATCCACAACCATGAAAGAAATTACCTGGTTGCGTTCAGTCTGGAAGGGCCCAATTATTGTTAAGGGCGTTCAAAGTGTTGAAGATGCAAAGGCCATTGCAAAACTTGGAGTTCAAGGAATCATTCTTTCTAATCATGGTGGTCGACAATTTGATCGCGGCCAAGTGCCACTTGAAATACTTCCAGAAGTTGTAAAAGCTGTCGGAAACAAAGTTGAAATCTATATTGATGGTGGAATCATGTCTGGCCTTGATGCCCTAGGAGCAATCGCTCTTGGTGCAAAAGCTGTATTCATCGGTCGTGCCTATTTATATGGCGCTATGGCCAATGGTGAAGCCGGGGTAGAGCAAGTGATTGAAATTATGCGCAAAGAATTTGAAAATGGAATGGCGCTTTCTGGCGCGACCAATATTGCCGAAGTTCGCAAGAATGGTGCTCGAATTAGGAATTAGTAAGAGCGCCGCTTAATAAGGTAATCTACGCAAGCCGTAAAACCCTGGCGGGTTGCCCGAGCGGCCAATGGGAGGGGACTGTAAATCCCCCGGCTCTGCCTTCGAAGGTTCAAATCCTTCACCCGCCACCATAGTTACAAAGCCGATGTATTTCTGTAAATCCCCATACCTTCGAAGGTTCAAATCCGCACGCCAGGCCACCAGCAAGATATACGAGTATGCGCGTTAAAATTCCCAGATGGCAAAAGCAATTGTTATTGGCGCTGGAGTAATCGGCTGTTCAATCGCATTTGAAATGGCCGCTCAGGGTTATGAAGTTATTGCAGTAGATAAAGCACAAGGCCCAGGACAGGGATCAACAAGTGCTTCCAGTGCGGTAGTTCGATTTAATTATTCAACCTTCGATGCAGTTGCCCTTGCTTGGGAGTCATTTCATTGCTGGAAAAATTGGCCAGGACATCTTGGTGAAAAACAAGAGCGCTATTCAAAGATGATAGATGTTGGTGTGGTTATGTTGGACGCACCAGTAATTTCAGGCGAGAAAACATCACAACTATTTGATGCCGTTGGAATTCCATATGAAGTTTGGAATTCAACGGACTTGTCGAAGAATGTGACTGGAATTGATGCTGGTAAGTATTGGCCGCCTAAGAAATTAGATGACGATGGATTTTGGGAGGATGCCAAAGAGCCACTTGGCGCAATCTTTACTCCAAATGGTGGTTATATTGATGATCCTTTGCTTGCTACTGAAAATTTGGCGCAAGCTGCACTTAGTGCCGGAGTAACATTTCGCTTTAATAGTAAGGTAACAAAAATACTTCGTGAAAGAAATAAAGTTACTGGTGTAGAACTTGATGGCAGTGAAAAGATTCTGGCAGATATAGCCATAAATGCAGGTGGACCTTGGTCTAATCGCATCAATGAGCTTGCTGGTGTTGGGCAAGATTTCACAATTTCGGTAAAACCAATGCGGCAAGAAGTCCATCAGATAAACACCCCAATGAATTTACTTCCTGGTCCAATAGTTGGTGATTTAGATCTTGGGACTTACATGAGATCTACGCCAACTGGATCAACTCTTATTGGTGGGACCGAACCAGAGTGTGATCGGCTTGACTGGGTTGATGATGTTGAAGCAGTAAATCTAAATAGAACTAAAGAGTTATTTGAAGCTCAAGTAACTCGGGCAGCACGAAGATTTCCTGCTCTAAAGATTCCAAATTCACCTTCGGGTATTGCTGGTATTTATGATGTAGCAGCGGACTGGACGCCAATTTATGACCGAACTGAACTTGATGGATTCTTTGTAGCAATAGGGACAAGTGGAAATCAATTTAAGAATGCGCCGATGGTTGGAAAGCTAATGACAGAGTTGGTCGATGCAGTCAGAGCGGGCCGAGACCACGATGTAGACCCGGTGAAGGTTCGCACAGAACGCACTGGCAATGAGATAAACCTGGGGGCCTTTTCGCGTAAACGATTATTTAATGCAGATAACACCGGAACTGTGATGGGTTAATAACTTAAACCCAATCTAAAACCTACTTAGTAAGTAATTGTTTCAACCGATCTTGTTATTGATTCCATGAATTCAATGTCAGGAACAACTCCGATTCCAATACCGCTCGGGACTTCGATATATCCATCAACCATTTCAAATGGGGTTGTTATATCTTTTTTGAAAAATCTCGATGATGCTGAAGTATCGCCAGGCAAAGAAAATCCAGGTAGAGCAGCCAAAGCTAGATTTGCTGCACGTCCGATGCCAGTTTCTAGCATTCCACCGCACCACACAGGTATCGATCTTGCTAAACAGTAATCATGGATTTTAACCGACTCAAGGTATCCACCAACACGTCCAGGTTTTATGTTAATTATTGAAGTGGCTTCTAATTCGAGAGCATCTTGAGCTGATGACAGGGAGATTATTGATTCATCTAAACATACTGGCGTTGACATAACCTTTGCTAACTGCGCGTGGCCCAGAATGTCATGTTCATCTAATGGCTGTTCAATCAGCAGCAAATCAAATTCATCTAGCCTCTTTAAAAGCTGCGAGTCACTTCTTGAATATGCTTGATTTGCATCTACCTGAAGTGGTTTATCAGGGAAAAGTTCTCGTATTCTTCTTACTGGCTCGACATCCCACCCCGGTTCAATTTTTAATTTGATTCGCTTGTAGCCGGCTTCTACATATGAAGTCACTTCATCAACTAGCGCTTCAATCGACGGCGCAATTCCAACCGAGACTCCGCAGGGAACCTTTGTTTTATTTGCGCCAAGGTAGGTTGCAAGTGAAATGCCAGAGATTTTCAACTGCGCATCGAGAAGAGCGGTTTCTAGGGCAGCTTTAGCCATCTGAGCACCAAGGAAAGGCTTTAGATGAGAAGCAACGCTCTCGGCTTGAATATCGCCAGCTTTATTGAGCGCAGGTATCAAGAACTCTCGCATAGTTTCCAAACATCCTGAAATATATTCGGGCGAATAAAGCGGCACCGACATTGCTACGCATTCAGACCAGCCGATGATTCCATCTTCGGTTGTAATTTTTAAGATTAAAACTTCGCGATCAGATTGAGTGCCAAATGAAGTTCTAAATGGCCTGACAAGAGGCAAGTAAATTCTCCGAAGTTCGTACTCAAGTATCTTCACTATTTCCCACTCTCAACATTGGAAAGAATATAACCGTGAGCATTTGAAAAACCAATAACCCTATAACCATTATCGAACGCAGTCAGAAATTCTGTTCTTACGCGCAAGCGCTCGGCCATCGCCTCGTCAACGCTCTTGGCTCTTAACGCAACAATATCTTCAGGTATTGCAATTCTTATCGCACCTTTGGGAATCTCAACTAAATCATCTGAAGATTGTGGGGCGCCATTCGTAACGCGCCACTTCACCATTAGACGATCAGAGGCATCGCCAGCATTTACTAAATCAGTCATGGGACCATAGAAATCTGGAAAATAAGCAGAAATCTCAACTCCAAGCTTCGAGATATTAAATCTTGCATTCTTTCTTATTAGTGGATCAAAGGTCCATGAAATAAAAGGGATTTCTCTCTCGAGCGCCCAATTAAATTGATGGTATTTCATTAACGCACCAATACCCAGGTCTCGACTTTCCGGCATCACCGCCGACATATGTGAATGCAGATGTGTTCCACCATTGATTCCAATGAAACCAAAAGTTGCTCCAAGAATTTCATCGCCACTAAATGCTCCAGAAAAATAAGAGCCGTTATGAACGAAGGCTTGCATTAAATTTTCTGGAATCTCGCGGCCACCGCCAGGAATTGGCCAAATCGCATCAAATAAATCTAAGCCCAGATTCTGATCAGAAATACTCACAAGCTCGCGAATAACAATTGGCTCCATGCCAAGAGTCTAACGAACTAAAGCAAGGTGCCTACCTTGGAAGAAACCAGGTTTAATGGATTCCAAAGACAATAGAGTTATGGAAGACTAACTTTATGAGCAGCAAAATTGCCGTTGTTACCGGTGCAGGTGGTGGAATCGGCAGCGCTATAACTGCCCGACTTATAGAAGATAATTTCCACGTCGTATCACTTGATATAAATGGTGAAAACCTTAAAAAACTTGAGTCCAACTTCTCAACCAACATAACTACCTTTATCGTTGATTTGACCTCTGCTGAGAAAATCGCGGAAGTATTTAAGAGCATTAAGGCAAAATTTGGTGGCGTTGATGCCCTGGTAAATAATGCAGGGGATTGTTTTATGTCTGAATTTCCCAATATTCCGGCGCAGGAATTCGATAAACAGATGGCAGTAAATTTCTCCTCCGCTTTTTATTGTTCTCAAGAATCAGTTAAGTTGATGTTAGAGCGCCCAGGAATCAAAAAAATTGTAAATATCTCGTCAAATGGTGCCTACAATTTCGATGTATTTGATCCACCACACTATCGCGCTAGCAAGGCGGCGATGGATACCTTAACTAAAGATTTGGCCCGCAGATACGCCAGCGAAGGAATCTCGGTAAATTCAATTGCCCCTGCAATGACTGAGTCACCATTATTTAAAGTTCTTAGCGAAGAGATATTGCAGAAAGCTATCTCTCAAATGCCGCGAGGCGTTGCTATGAAACCAGATGAAATTGCGGCATGGGTAAGCTTTCTGATTTCAAGTGCTGGCGATGTTTCTAGCGGAAATGTAATTATTTTAAATCAGGGAAGAGATGTCCGGTAATAAGCGCTAAATTAGTTATAGATTTCAGGGGCTTTTCTTAGCTCTTTCCACTGCTCTGGTCCATGACCATAAATGACATAAGCGCCGTGTTCTTTAGCTAAATCCAATATTCGAATAGCACTCGCTATCGCCTGGGCTGGATCTGTGGCATCTAGGCACCCTTCACTTATCTCAGACTCTCTAGAAATAGCATCACTGGTCAGCAGAATAGACCCGGTATTCGGGAGCGTGAGGAGTATTGATAACTCACCTGGCGTATGCCCTGGCACATGCAGAATTCTAAAGTTGGCTCCAAATTCGACGTCCGAATCAATCAACAGATATTCAGCCTCTGGCCACTCTAAAGGCTTCTTACCTCTCCAATAGATAGGTCGTTCTAGTTCTCTCTCCGCTTTACCCATAATTATTGGCACACCTGGGAATCCATCTATGTTGCCTACATGATCAATATGAGTGTGTGAAATGATTAAATAATCTATATCGTCCTTGGTCAATCCAAGTTTTGCCAATTGAGCTGCAGGTTGGTTGTCGTAAGTAAGTTCCAGAAGCTCGCCGAACTCACCTAAGTTATCTTCGAGTGAGGCCTTTTGTAGATCTTCTGCATACTTCTCTGGAAACCCGGTATCAATAAGAATTCTTTCGCCAGCACTTGTTTCAATTAAGAATCCAGGTATTCCAATAATTCTGCCATTGGCATGAACTGTAAAAAGTCCAAAATCTAGAACAGCCAATGAAATTGGATGGCCAAGTAATTTTCTAGGCGGCAGTGAAGACATGGCTTGAATTTTACTCTTTTCTAATCCAAAAATAGGAAAAAAAATTAGGCCCTAGATTTCCTAGGGCCTAATTTTCAAGATAATCCTTTGCTATCAGATAAAAGCTGACATTTTAGGATTTATTTAGAAACGCACATCCTCGGCATCGTTAGAGCTGATTTTTCCATCAGCTGCAACTTTGTATACGCGGAATAGCGCTCCGCTTGAATCACCGGCTTCATCAAACTTTGCGGTGGTCCAAGCGCCTTGGTAGGTGAAGCTCTTTCCTGCTGCTGCTGCTTTTACAGCTTTTTTTAGCTTGGTCCATGGAATGTTCTTTCCACCCTTAGCGCCTGAAACAGCGCGAAGGCTCTTTGAAATTACTGAGCTCTTGTTGCTCTTTCCATGAATTGCTGCGAGGCAGAGTAGAACTGTTGCATCGTAGCCTGAAGCATCAACGAAAGTTTCCTTTGTTGATGGCTTTGCAGCTTTACGATCAGCCTTCCACTTATCAGCTTTTACACCAATTGACTTTGCAGCAGTACCACTGGCACCAGCCATGATGTCAACACCAATAGTCTTTATAACATCTTCGTTATACATAGCTTCTGTGAAGAATGTCTTCTTTGGGTCCCAATTGCCGGTACGAACCAATGCTGGTCCAACCTTTGCGAAGGTGTCAGGGAAGTCAACGATTACCCAAACATCCGGTGAACCTTCAGTTAGAAGCTTTGCTTCAGAATCAAATGTTGCGTTCTCTGGGTTCCAAAGAACTTTACGTCCGATGTCTCCGCCGCCCTTAACCCATTCGTTAGTTACAACGTTAGCAAGAGCAGTTCCGAATGAATCATTTCTTGCACCAATGCTCAAGGTAACGGTCTTGCCGAACTTCTTCTGAACGGCAGCAACAATTACTTTTCCTTGGAATGCATCTGATGGATATGTGCGGAACAACAAATCCTTATCTGCAAACTTTGTGATTGTAGGGCTTGAAGCTGCAGTTGCAATCATGACCACATTGTTTGGCACAGTCACAGATTGGGCAGCAGAAACTGTAGAACCAGAAGTTAGCGGTCCAACAATTGCATTTACCTTGTTGCTCTTTACAAGCTTGGTTGCTGCTTCAACTGCAAGTGCAGGAGTTGCTTGATCATCTTCTGAAGCAACAATCTTGCAAGTTCCAGCTACATTTGCCTTCTTCATAGCTTTTGTAACTTGCTCTGCGCCAAATTCTGCAGCAGAAGTTAAGCCAATACCATAATCAGCATTTCCACCTGTAAGTGGGTGAATAGTACCGATTCTCATATCAACACCAGCAGCTTGGGCTGGAAGTGAGCCAACAACAAGTGCCGAAGCAACTGCTGAAGCCAATATTACATATTTAGCTTTCATATCTCTCCTAGGTTTAACTTAACTTTTTAGGTTAAGGCAAGTGGCTACATATCGACACAAATGTAACTTTAATTGTAGAAAAATAATAGGGTTCCTCCAGGATATTTTGAAAAAGTGATAGGAATTCGAGAATATCTACGCGGAGAAGTTATAACTTTTTGGTAACAATTACTTTTTACCGAGATAAATCCCTACGATTTCTGGGTCATCCACCAGGTCTGATCCCACACCTTCGTGACGGTTACGCCCCATATCGAGAACATATCCGTAATCAGAAATTGCTAGTGCGCGACGTGCATTCTGTTCTACCATCAAAATTGTCACACCTGAGCGGTTGATCCGAACCAGGTCATCAAACAATTGATCAACTAGTGCAGGTGCTAAGCCAGCAGAAGGTTCATCTAGCAACAAAATACTAGGTGAAGACATAAGTGCTCTGGCCATAGCTAACATTTGTCGCTGACCTCCGGACAAAGTTCCGGCACGATCCCTAAATCTCTTCTTTAAATCAGGATAACTTCCGTAAATCTCTTCGCGAATTTCATCTAAAGACCTATTTGTGAAATTTACATATCCAACTTCAAGATTCTCATCAATGCTTAAAGCCGGGAAAGTGTTATCAATCTGAGGCACATAGCCCACGCCAATTTTAGATAGGTTGTGAGGCTTTGTTGCAAGCACATCAATAGCAACACCATCCTTATTCAGCGTCACCGAACCAGATGTAACTTTTGCGATTCCATAGACTGCTTTTAATATGGTGGATTTTCCTGCCCCATTTGGTCCTACGATCGTGACAATATTCTTTTCAGGCACATTAATGGATACACCATTTAGGATTTGGATATCACCATAACCGCCTTGCAAGTTTGAAACAGCGAACAATGGGTTATTTGCATTATTCATGGCAATCTACGCATCCTTTCGGCGAGAGCCTAGATAGGCATCAATAACTAAATCATTTTCGTAGATTGAATTAGGCAAGCCATCTGCAATTATCTTTCCATCGGCCATCACAATAACTCGATCTGAAATATTCATTACAGTTTCTAGGTCATGTTCAATTAACAAGAAGGTGATTGACTGCTCTTTTCTAAGTGCAGCCAATACGGTTAAAAGTTTCTCTACCAAGGTTGGATTTACCCCGGCAAATGGTTCGTCTAGAAGCAACATCTTTGGGTCTGCCATCAAAGCTCTAGATAAATCAAGAAGTTTGCGTTGGCCACCTGAAAGAATTCCAGCATATTCATCGGCAAACTTGGTCAGTCCAACTTGGTCAAGTCGGCGCATCGCCTCTTCTCGAGCCTTTGTTTCAAAAGATTTACGTGCTCGTGGATTTAGAAAGCCCATCAAGTTATCTCCGGGATTACCTTGAACCGCCATCATGAGATTTTCGGCAACGGTAAGTCTTCTAATTACTTTTGCTCCTTGGAAGGTGCGCACCAAACCCTTCTGGGCAATCTTGTGTGCGTGGATTGATTGAATAGCTTCGCCCTTAAAGATGATCTCACCGGAGCTAACTTTGTTCATCCCACTTAACAGATTGAAGAGAGAGGTTTTACCCGCGCCATTTGGCCCAATAACAGAGGTAAACGAATTTTCCTTTATGCTAAAGCTAACGTCCTGAACTGGCTTAACACCACCAAAACTTACTGAAATATTTCTTACATCCAAGACTGCTGATTCAATTGTGTTTGTATTTTCCATGCTTACTCCAGAATCATTTCTTGGCGCTTACCAAATAAGCCTTGAGGTCTTTTGACCATAAGCAAGACGATAACTAGACCAATCAAGAAGACGCGAAGATATGCTCGTTCTGGGGATGAGAGGAGTGAGAGCGGCCAAAATTCCAAGAATCTTGTTGCGCCGTAGAGAAAACCGAAGAAAATTGCGGCCACAAAGAGCCCTTTCACGCGAGTGGATCCGGCGAGAATCAGAATCATCCAGCCGTAGAAAGTTACGATTCGGAGGAAATCTTCCGGGGCCAGTAGCGCAAATTGCACCGCCCAGAAGACTCCTGCAATTCCACCAAAGACCGAACCAATAATCAGGGTTTGAAGTCTAAAACGAAAGACATTCTTTCCAAGCGAACGAGGGACATCGTCATCTTCGCGAGTGGCTCGGAGAACTCTTGCCCATGATGTTTTCTGTAACCTTGAAGAGATCCAAATGAATAAGAAGAAAAATGGCCACACAATCAGAACCATTGATAAATCTCGAGAGGCTTCATCGCCAATAATTGGATACAAGCGTTCTGAAATCCAATTTAAAATCACATCTGGTTGTCCGGTGTAGCTTGCAAATCCCTCAGGGCTTGGAATGGCAAGTGTGCCCTGAGTACCGCCAGTGGTGTCATCGCTATTTAGAATCCAGTATCGGACGATTTCAGCGAAGGCGATACTGGCAATTGCAAAGTAATCTCCACTTAACCGTAGCGTTGTTAGACCTAAGAGCGCGCCCAAGAACGCGGCAAGCACAACTCCTAATAGTGCTGCCCACCAAAAACTCCATTGGTATTTAATGACAAGTACTGCGATTGTGTAACCCGAGACTGCCATCATTCCTACATGGCCAAAATTCATGATTCCACCAACGCCATATTGAATTTGAAGCCCTAATGAGAAAACTCCGTAAATACCAGCTAAGGCTAAAACGAAAATCCAAAATCCTGGCTGTATAAATGCTTCCATGGCTTAGACCTTTCTCGCTCGGTAGCCAAAGATTCCTTCAGGCTTGAAGAGCAGGACTAGAACTAGCGTTGCGAAGGCCACAACTGGCTTGTAATTACTTGGGACTCCGCCAAAGAAGATACCTAACTGTGACAGCTCCATAATCAATCCGAGAAGCAATCCACCAGCCAAAGCACCGTAAGCATCACCAATAGTTCCAAGCACTACTGCGGCAAAGAAAGATAAAAGCAAAGTTTCGCCCATTGCATTGTTAAATTGACCTTGAACAAGTCCTTGGAAAACACCAGCGAGTGAGCCCAATGCTCCAGAAATTAACCAAGTCGCCAGAACTACGCGATCCACATTGATTCCTGAAACTGAAGCAAGTCCAGGATTATTGGCATACGCACGCATATCCTTGCCAATTCGTGCTTTAGCGATGAAGAGGGCGATAGTTAAAATTGATGCTGAAGCGAAGATTAAAACCAGTAACTGGGTTTGTGGAATTCGGGCTCCCAAGAAATCATAAGTTTTTAGTATATCAATATTGAATTTACGTGTTTCTGTGCCAAATACAAATTGAATAATTGGTCGCAACATTAGTGCCACGCCAGTCGCGACTAAGAATAGAGCCAGAGTTCCTGCCTTATTACGTCGCAAATTTCGCCATAGAACTAACTCTAAGAACCAACTTATGCCCATACCTGCAAGCATTGAAACAACTATTGAAAGGAAAAAATTTAGTTCTAAAGTAACGCTTAAAAAATAAGTTATGAATGCGCCAAGTGTTAAGAAGTCACCAGCTGCGAAATTTACCAACCTGAGCACGCTGTAAAGAAGCGAAATTCCAACGGCAGCTATTGCAAAGATGCAACCAACAACGAGGCCATTGAAAAAATATTGGATGAAATCTGACATAACTTAAATTTCACTCCTCGCTAGCTAGGTTAAGACGCAAATCTAGTTGCGACAAGGTTGGAAGGTTACCTTTTAACCACAATTCTTTCAATGATTTTTCCTGAATAATCTGCCAAAAAAGTGCTACTCAGGCTAATAGCAGGATTACTTGGAGGGGTTACCTTTGCGCGCAGCGCGAGATAAGAACAAGGCGAAGACGAGTGCCAACACGATTCCAGTATTCACTCCCATTTCGATGAGAGATCTATTGAAATACTCATCTGTCTTCTCCTTCTCCATCGTTAGAGAAGCTCCAACGGTAAGAATGTGTCGAACAGCTGCAATTACGCCGATAATTAGGAAGTTATCAAGTTGGAAAATACCATCTGTGAATCGCACAATAACAGTTCGCATAATTTCTAGAATAATTATGACAAAGAGGATGTCATTGATTCCTTGAATCATTCCGACTGGAAAAAATGGCCGAGTTTCAATTAAACGATTCAAAGTGTAACCAGCAGCCAGAACTGAGATGATAAATAAAATTATTCCAAGAAAGCCATGAAGAATATCTTCGAGCTTGTCGATAAATGTAACTGGAATTAGAGAATCATTTTTTGAAAGCAAACCTCGTACTGATCTGTACCTCATTAGTTCCACCCTTTATAGCTGTACCTAAGGGTAAGTGGAGCCTAAAGCTTGCGCAAGAGATAAAGCGCTTGTGTTGCGCAAGCTTTAGGCTCTCCTTAGAGAGCAAAGTACCAATTTAGCTTCTAGTTAACTAACTTCACCTGAGCGGCGGCGGCGAACGTTATCTCCCCATACTGCAAGGACAATGACGATGCCGGTAATTACATACTGCCACTCTTGTTGAAGCTCAAGAATTCGAAGTCCATTAACCAGAACGGCCATAATCAAGGCACCAATTACGGTTCCGCTGATTGTTCCCTTTCCACCAAGTAGTGAAGTTCCACCAATAATTACAGCTGCAATGGCTTCAAGTTCATATCCAAGACCTAGGTCAGGACGCGCAGATCCAAGTCGTGACGTTAGAACGACTGCTGCAAGGCCAACATATACGCCGCCGATACCATAAATAGCAATAAGCCATTTATTTACGTTAACACCAGATAGTTTGGTAGCTGCTTCGTTAGAGCCAATTGCAAATGTATAACGTCCAATGACGGTTTTATTCAAAAGTATCGCAGCAATAATCGCGCCGACAAAGAGAATCAACACGCCATTTGGAATTTTAGGAATGATATTTCCCTGAGCAATCTCATCCCAACCCTTTACATCGGTAGTGAAGAGAATTGGCTTTAAGTCAGAGATAATCAGAGCTAGACCTTGGGCTGCCTTCATCATCGCTAGAGTGGCGATAAATGGTGGGAGCTTAAGCATCGTAATTAAAAGACCGTTGATCATTCCAAATATGCCTCCGACAATGAGACCTACAAGGATTCCAGCCCAGACATTTAAACTAAGAGCCTGAACAGTCTTACCTACGATAATTGCGACTAGCGCAGTTGCGGTTCCGATAGAGAGATCAATTCCACCAGTAATGATTACAAAGGTGGTTCCGATGGCAAGAAGGCCGATTACTGTGGTGGACATTAAAATTCCGCCAGATACGTTCTGCCATGAAGCGAATACTGGACGCATAATGGTGAAGAAGATAAAGATAGCTACAAGGCTACCTAGAGCGAGGACTCGACCAATTTCACGTTTCACAAAGGCAGAAATTCGGTTTTCGCCCGCTGCTTCATTTTCTGTGGTCTTTACAGCATTTCCTTGTGACATGTCTATCTCTTTTCCTTGTCTCGTTGAAACTCTAAATTAGTCGCGGAATTTTGTGGCATATTGCATTATTTTATTCTGATCTGCATCTTTGTTATCGATTATTCCTGTTAATTTTCCTTCACACATAACTGCAATTCGATCAGACATGCGCAAAATTTCAGGTAGCTCTGAGGAGATCATGATGATTGATTTTCCTTCAGATGCAAGCTTTGTAAGCAACTTGTAAATTTCATCTTTAGCGCCAACATCGATGCCACGAGTAGGTTCATCAAATATCAAGATGTCGCAATCTCTAGTAAGCCACTTCGCAATAACTACTTTCTGCTGGTTTCCACCAGAGAGATTCTTTACATATTGATTCTCAGAAGGGGTGCGGATTGAGAGCTGTTTGATTGATTCTCTAACCATTGCCCCAGCTGGCTTGATCTTCAAGAAGCCAAACTTGTTTGAAAAGGCTGGAATAGAGGAGAGGATTGTATTGAAAGTTAAATTCTGAATTAGGAGCAGACCATATTTCTTTCGATCCTCAGAGAGATAACCGATTCCAGCATTCACCGCATCTGATGGGTTACTGATTTTAATCTCTTTGCCGCGAAGAGTTACTTTGCCGGCAGTTTTTGGATCTGCGCCGATAAGTGCACGGGCAAGTTCAGTTCGTCCGGCTCCCATGAGTCCAGCAAAGCCTAAAATCTCGCCCTTACGAAGTTCGAATGAGACATCACGCAGCAAATTCTGATTCGACATGCCTTCAACACTTAAAACTACCTCGTTGCTCAGTGGGCGCGGATCTGGGCGCTGATCTTGACCTACCTTTCGACCAACCATTAGTGAAATTACCTCTGGGATGGTGGTCTCTGAAGTATTCAAGGTCTTTACATATTCGCCATCTCGCAAGACGGTAATTCGATCTGTGATTTTATTTAACTCTTCGAGGCGGTGTGAGATATATACGACTCCCTTACCAGCAGCTTTGAGGGTACGGATAATTTTAAATAGTGAATCTGTTTCGGCAGGGGTAAGCGATGAGGTTGGCTCATCCATAATAATTACTTCGCCACGGTAAGAAACCGCTTTAGCAATCTCAACCATCTGCTGCTTAGCAATCGTTAGGTCACCCACTCTGTCACTTGGATCAAGAGATAGTTCGAGTTCGGCGAGCAGCTCTCTAGCTGAGCTATTTAACTTAGAATTATTTAGAAATACTCGGCCTCTGCGGCGTTCTTCGCGCCCGATAAAAATATTCTGCGCCACGGTTAGGTCGGGCATCAGGTTTAACTCTTGGTGAATAATGCTGATGCCAAGTCTCTGCGCTTCAATGGGACTAGAAACATTTACCTGGTTGCCCTGGTAATTAATTTTACCGGCATCTTTTTTATAGATTCCAGAGAGAATCTTCATCAGGGTTGATTTACCTGCGCCATTCTCACCCACAATGGCATGTACTTCACCTTTATTTAAATCAAAGCTCACATTGTCTAGGGCTTTAACGCCAGGGAACTCCTTACTTACTCCAGTTAGAGATAGGAGCTGAGTCGTTGCCATTTCTTCCCCCGATACTAGATTCAAACTAGGTAAAACTCTCACGAATAATAAAGCATTATGGCCGGGATTTCTCCCGGCCATAATGGCTAATTTATTACAAAATATTCGATTAGATCGAATTATTCGTAAAGGTTACCAGCGATCTTTGGATCGTTGATGTTCTTCTTATTGTAGTAGTAGAAACCAGTATCAATAAGTGGCTTTGGAGTTATACCGTCACGCACGTAGTTAACTAGTGCCTCAACAGTCTTTGCTCCGATACCCATTGGGCTCTGTGTGATTGCACCTGATTGTAGGCCTGACTTGATGTTTTGCATCTGTTGCTTGCCTGAGTCAAATCCAATCAACTTAACTTTGCCCTTCTTCAACTTAGCTGCCTTGAATGCTTGTCCAGCACCAATTGATACACCTTCGTTGGTTCCGTAGATACCCTTTAGATCTGGGTTAGCAACAAGAGCCGCACTAACGATTTCTTGTGCCTTTAGAGCATCTCCACCTTCTGAGTACTGTGTTGTTAGAAGTGTGATGCCCTTGTACTTCTTGATCTGGTTAATGAAGCCATCGCGACGATCGATACCAGTCTGGTTTGTCTGTGAGTGACCAACAACCAAAACCTTACCCTTGCCGCGGATTAGAGCCTTCATCTTCTTAGCAGCAAGCTTTCCTGCAGCCTTGCTGTCTGTGTATGCAACACCTAGCGCACAGTCAGAATTCTTTCCAAGTTTATCTGGGCAGCTAGCAGCTGTATCGAACATGTAAACAGGAATTCCTGCATCATGTGCAGCCTTTAGGCGTGATAGAGATTCTGTTGTACCTAGTGCTGCATAACCGATTGCATCTGGCTTGAGTGCAATTGCTCCATCAAGCATTTCTAGTTGCTTATCGATCATTGTTTCTGTAGCAGGTCCTTGGAAGCGAATTTCAGCATTCATTTTCTTAGCTTGATCTTCAGCACCCTTTTTAACTGCTTGCCAGAATTGGTGAGTCTCACCCTTTGAAATTAATTCAATTTTTAGTGTCTTGTCAGCAGCGTTAACAGCTGAGCCTGTTCCGACAACTAGAGCCATTGCTGATGCAACAGCAACGATAGTTAGAACTTTCTTCATATGTTTCCTTTCGAAAGCAGCGGAATCGCTGTGGCAGAACTCTATTAAGGACGGGGGCTCGCGTCCACGTGGCATACTCGAAGCTGAGGCTTATAAGGCCTTTGTTATCAAATCGTTATCTGTATACACGCGTTATTGAGCAAGGTTGTAGGCAGCAGCCGCGGATTTATGCCAGAAGAATTCGGCCTCACTTGGACTAAGCCCAAAAGTTAGGGCTTTGGCCAATTCAACAATTTGAGAGTACGTCCCACCTAAATTTGCAACTGGCCAATCTGAACCAAACATTAATCTTTGTGGTGTAAAAATTTCAATTACATGATCAACGTATGGTTTGAAATCTTTAACTTGCCAGTCTTTCCAATTTGCTTCTGTAACTAAACCAGAAACTTTGCAAAGAACATTTGGAAGAGTTGCGAGTTCAGTCATTAAAGTTTTCCAAGGTTCAATTTCTTTTTTTGCAACATGAGGTTTCGAAATATGATCCATGACAAATTGCACATCTGGACAGGCCCGAACTAATTTAATTGCCGCGGCTAATTCCGGTGTCTTGGTTAGCAGATCGAAAGTGATCCCAAGTTCTCCAAGCTTTTTTACATTTGCAATCGTCTCGGGCTTGGCCAAGTAATTTGGGTCCGGATGGTCTTGGGCGATATCTCGGATACCTTTTAAATACTCGGCGCCCGGTGAATCTAGGTATTGGTGCAGGTGCGCGATGGCATCCGGAGCGTCAATTTGCAGCCAACCTACAACTGCTCCGACAAGTTGTTCGGATTGCGCAATATTTAGAAGCTCTGGAGTTTCAGAATAGTCAGTGACCGTCTGAACTAACACCGTCTTGTCGATACGCGAGTCAACAATCGCATCTCGCAAATCAGGTACCAGAAAATTTCTACGAATTGGTTGCATCTCATCGCCGGTAATCCACTCTTGGTCTCGGATAGAAAGATCCCAAAGGTGGTGGTGCGAATCGATGCGCATTTTTTCTAATTATCCAACTGCGACAATATTGTTAAGCGGTTTGCCTTCTGACAATAACTTAAGTTGGGATTCAACTAATTTGCGGCCACGAGGTTCAAATGCGGTCGAGTTTCCACCAACATGAGGAACCAACAATAAATTCTTTGCCTTCCAAAGTGGATGCCCGGCCGGCAATGGTTCTGGATCAGTAACGTCCAGCGCGGCATGAATTCGACCTGAATTTAATTCAGCAATCAACGCCTCGGTTTCAATAATTGGACCACGAGCGACGTTAACAATTAGCGCGCCATCCTTCATCTTTGCTAACCGCTCTTTATTAAACATATGTCGTGATTCATCTGTAAGCGGCAGGATCAAAATTACGACATCTAGGGTTGGAAGATGCTTGTCGAGTTCATCTATTTTGATTGAGCCATCTCGTCCTGATTTCGAGAAGCTGGAAACGCTCACATCAAAGCCCGAAAGATTTTTGACCACTTGCTTGCCAATCGAACCAAATCCGATTACACCAATCTTGCTATCTGAAAGGGATGTGAACCGGCGATGATCCCAAGTCCCAGCAATCTGATCACGAATGAATTCTGGAAAGCCGCGTCTAGATGCAAGTGCAAGTCCGACTGCAAGTTCTGCCGTTGATGCATCGTGCACACCGCTGGCATTGCAAAGTGTTAGCCCGGGACGGAGATATGCGAGTGCGTCGTCATAACCAGCATTTGGCATCTGAAGATATTTTAAGTTTGGCATTTTTGCTGCGTAGGCAAGCGCGGCTGCGCCTCCCATATAAGAAGGAACAAAGAATTCAATTTGAGAAAGATCGGATGTGTCGAGTGGAAAATTCGCAGGGGATTTAAGTTCTATATTTTCGGGAACAGCTAAATCCGGCCATTGGGCCCAAGCCACAATTTTGCTCATTGATTAGCGCCCTTCGGGAATAACTTCGACCGGATTGGTTAATTTACCAATACCAGCAACATCTATTTCGACCACATCACCTGCGGCAAGTGAGATATCCAACGGTGGAACAATGCCGGTGCCGGTAGAAAGAATTACGCCATGCGGGAAGTCCTGGCATCTGAATAGATAGGTGATCAAATCTTCTAGGGTTCGATTAAGTGCGGCAAGGGAAGTCTCGGCCTCCCAGGCAATTGAGGTGCCTCGCAGAATTCGTGCTTTGATTTTCATTTCAGCAGGTATTGGGGCAAGCCAGGCTGGCGTTATATCTGGGCCGATTGCGGTTGATCCATTATAAATTTTCGCCTGCGAAAGGTAAAGCGGATTTTCACCTTCAATTGTCCGCGCTGTCATGTCGTTGCAAATCGAATATCCAATGATCTCACGATACCTATTTATATAGATTGCAACTTCGGGTTCTGGGACAGAGGCATCTGAGTCATAGCGAATCCCAACTGGCGAATTAGTCCCACGGGCGCGGACTGCGTTGGATTTAAAGAAGAGCTCTGGGCGATCAGCTTCATAAACTCTCTGGTAAACATCCGGAACCCCAGATTCCTCTTTGCGGGCATCGCGGGAACGAAGATATGTAACGCCCGCTCCCCACAATTCAATTTCCGGTGAAATTGGGGCGACTAAATTTCCAGTTATGGCTCCAGATGTTTTGCTTACAGCGCTCTTTAGCTCATCCAAAGTTAGGTGCATTGCTTGGGTCAAAGTTGGAATCTTCTCGACTCCAGAGTGGGCTCCATCAAGCGTTACTGCAAATTGATATGCATTTGATTGGCTTGCGATGATTGAGAATTTCATAGTGACATCTTTTCGATAAGGCCAGCATCTTCAAGCTGGTTCCAGATATCTTCTGGAAGTTCTAAATCAAAATCAGCCGCGTTGGCCAACAACTCTTTACTATTTCGAGAGCCAGTTAAGACCGAGGTAACTGCCGGATGGCGAAGTGGAAATTGCAGAGCCGCAGCAGTCAGCGGAATTCCAAGGTTCTTTAGGAAGGCGCCAATTTCTTGAGCCTTCTTAATAATCTCATCTGAAGCAGGTAGATATTCAAAAGTAGCGCCAGGCTTTGGATCTGCTAAGACTCCAGAGTTAAAGACGCCACCAATAGTGATATCAACTCGTCGCTCTAGGGCATAAGGCAATAATTTATTCTGGGCGCTCTGGTCAAGCAGGGTATATCTCCCTGCCAGAAGTACGATGTCAAGATCAACGTTCTTCATAATCTCAATTGCCACATCGCAAAGATTAATTCCAATTCCGATCGCTTTGATAATTCCTTGACGCTTCAAATCTGCCAGAACCGGGTATGCAATATTTATTGCTTCTGAAATATGGTTTTCAGCATCGTGCATCAGAGCAATATCAATTTGGTCCACACCTAATCGCTTTAAACTTTCATCGAGCGAACGCTTGATGCCATCAGCGGAATAATCAAAGACTGGCTGGATATGTGGATCTGCATCCGGAAACCAGGGGACTGGATCGGCTTTTTCAACCCAATTTAGAACTCGACCGACTTTAGTTTGTAGGACAAATGGTTTCGTGACGTTACTCAAAATTCGACCAAGGCGCTCTTCAGCAAGACCGTGTCCATATAGTGGAGCGGTATCAAAGTAATTCATCCCATTATCTAGAGCAGTACGGATTAATTGATCGCTCTCGGAAATATCGACTGATTTAAATAATCCAGCGAGCGGTGCGGTTCCGAGGCTTAGCCTGGTTAATTCAAGGTCTACGCGCTTCATGCCAATTTTCTGGTTATGTCGCGCCATGAAAATTATCGTATAGGATTTTTGCTAAGAAGCGAAGCATTCATATCTAAAACCGCAAAGGGATGACATGCCAAAGATTACTGGCTTTAAAACTATCGATGTCAGATTTCCAACCTCACGTGGTTTAGATGGTTCTGATGCAATGAATAAGGAACCAGATTATTCAGCAGCACTTGTAATCCTTGAAACCGATGATCCAAACTTTGAAGGCCATGGCTTTGTGTTTACTTGTGGTCGCGGAAATGATTTACAGTGCGATGCAATTGAATTATTGGCGCCATATGCAGTGGGCAGAGATATTGCAGATCTTGCAACAAGCATGGGCGATTTTGCTCGCAGCTTGGTTCGAGATTCACAAATCCGCTGGCTCGGACCAGAAAAAGGTGTAACTCAGATGGCCGCTGGTGCTGTCGTAAATGCTGCCTGGGATTTAGTAACAAAGCATGCAAAGAAACCACTCTGGAAATTCTTATCGGATTTGTCACCAGAAGAAATTGTTGAACTTATTGATTTCCGCTACATCACCGATGCGCTTACACCTGATGAAGCGCTAGAAATTTTGCGCAAAGCCCAACCAAATCGCGCTGCCAACGAAGCCCAATTAATTAAAGAAGGTCTACCTGCTTACACAACAACTCCGGGATGGCTTGGATATACCGATGAGAAAATGGTTCGTCTTGCAAAGCAAGCGGTTGCAGACGGCTATAAATTAATTAAATTAAAGTGCGGCGGAAATCTTGAAGATGACAAGCGTCGTCTCCGTCTAGCACGTGAAGCTGTTGGTCCAGATATTAAAATTTCGATTGATGCCAATCAGGTTTGGGATGTAAACCAAGCAATTGAATGGATTAAGGGGATTGGCGATGTAAATCTGCATTGGGTCGAAGAGCCAACAAACCCAGATGACGTTTTAGGACATGCAACTATTGCAAAAGCAATTGCACCGGTGCGAGTAGCAACTGGCGAGCACGGCATGAATCGAATTATTTTTAAGCAGATGCTGCAGGCAAAGTCCTTCTCATTTATGCAGATTGATGCGACCCGAGTCGCCGGAGTCAATGAAAACTTGGCTAATATCTTGATGGCTGCAAAATTTGGAATCCCGGTCTGCCCACATGCTGGTGGCGTTGGCCTGTGCGAACTTGTGCAGCACCTAGCCATGTTTGATGCAGTTGCAGTTACTGGACACCATGCTGATCGGGTTGTTGAATTTGTTGACCACTTGCATGAACACTTTGTAGTCCCAACAGATATTCAAAATGCGCATTACATGCCACCACTAAAGCCGGGCACCGGTGGCGAGATGTATGCCAAAACTATTTCTGATTTCACATTTCCTACCGGCAAAGAATGGATAAGCGCATGAGCACAGAGTTCGCAGGATTAACCGCAGTTGTAACTGGAGCCGGTTCGGGAATCGGACTTGCTACCGCAACAATTTTGAAGGAGCGCGGAGCCACGGTTTATGGCCTGGACTTAGCTGAAGGTGGCATGTCTGGCATTGCAACTTGGGTTCAGTGCGATCTTGGCGACGATGCTTCAGTCGCTAAAGCTTTTGAAGGAATCACGAAGCTAGACATACTTATTAATAATGCTGCAATCAGCGCAGTAGGAACAGTCGAGAGTAATTCCTCTGAGGAATGGCTAAAGGTTTTGAACGTTAACGTTCTCGGAATTGTTCGTGCTTCAAAGGCAGCTCTTCCGTTATTGCGTAAAAGCAAAGCAGCTTCAATTGTTAATACCTGTTCGGTTGCTGCAACTGCCGGTATTCCAAAGCGCGCGGTTTACAGTGCATCAAAAGGTGCAGTTCTCTCACTGACACTTGCAATGGCAAATGATCACATTGTTGATGGCGTTCGAGTAAATTGTGTAAATCCTGGAACTGCAGATACGCCATGGGTTCAACGTTTGCTTGCACAAGCAGCTGATCCAGTTGCAGAACGCAAAGCACTTGAAGCCCGTCAACCACTTGGCCGTTTGGTCTCGTCAGAAGAAGTTGCAAGTGCAATTTGTTATCTAGCTAGCCCACTTCAAGGTTCGACAACTGGAACTTCTTTAGTTGTAGATGGTGGAATGCAAGGCCTTCGCATCCCCAAGTAAAACTACTTCTCTTCGAGAATTAGTGAGACTGAATTAATGCACCATCTTTGATCGGTAGGAACTTCGTAACCTTCGCCTTCAAAGACATGTCCTAAGTGCGACCCACAATTAGCACAACGAACTTCAGTCCTCACTCGCATTCCAAGTGAGCGGTCTTCAATTAGCTCTACTGCATCTTCACTTGTCGGTGCATAAAAAGATGGCCAGCCACAACCAGAATGAAACTTCGTCTCACTTCTAAATAATTCGTGGTTGCAAGCTTTGCAGCGATAACTTCCAACTTTGTCACTGTCGGTGTATTCACCAGTAAAGGGACGCTCGGTCGCACCTCTTCGCAGAACTTCAAAAGAGAGTGGATCTAATTTAGTTGCGAGCTCGGCATCATTTATCTGTGCGGGATAATTCTTATCGCTACCCATTTGATTCGCCATGTCTGCATATTACGCAAACTTTCATGGGTGTGCCACAGATAGAATTGGGCCATGCGCAAATTGGTAAAACGAGTTAATAAGCTCTTCGCCAGCCGCAGAAGCTGGGTTCGCCTAATTATCGTTTCAGCAATTGCCTCGGGAGTTGCCTGGCAGATCGGCGATTTACTAATCAAAAATGGTGGTGTAGTTGCTGCAATTATCTGTGCGCTAACCATCCGAATCTCACTTTACAAATCAATTCGAGAAGGTTTTGGTCAGATAGTCGGAACTGCAATTGGTGCCGGTGTTGCACTTGTCTGTGTCACGATATTTGATCTCGGAGTCATTTCAGTTGCCCTGACAGTGCTCCTCTGCTCAGTCGTTGCTCGCGCCCTGCACCTTGGTGAAGTAGCATCAGTAAATGTTCCAGTAACTGCCTTAATTGTTATTGGCCCAGGACTCAGCGAGAGCACTGCGCTCTCAAGATTATCTTCAACTTTAATTGGTGCATCTGTTGCAATTGCATTTTCATATTTCTCTCATGCCAAAACTCCGGCTGGTCGTACAGTTGACAAGATAAGTTCGCTCGCAAACAAGTGCGCAAAATTGTTGGGAGAAATGTCCGAAGGTGTGGCAGCTGGGTTTACCCAAGAGCAGGCAGGTAATTGGCTCGCGAGAGCGCGTTTGTTAGTTGAAGAGATTCCCGAAGTTCGTTCACAATTACAAGAAGCTCGTGGTTATGCAAAGTGGCTCTCTTCTGGCGTAGTTATTGAAGCTGAAGAACTTTATGTAAGAGGAGTAGCCGTAGAACATACTGTCGTTCAAGTTAGAACAATTGCCCGAACGCTCTTTGATTCTGCTGTAAAAGAAGGAATCGCCGAAGAATCAAAACGCGAGATTGCACAGATGCTTTCCGCTGCAAGTTTTGCAATAAGTTTAAAAGTAAATCAAATTAGAACTGCAGAAGGTGTGGTCGAATCTCTTTCAGCTACTCAAGATTTACGATTTGCTGGTGCAGCACTTGCCTATTCCTTAATCGATGCATCAAATAAAGTTGATCAGAATCAAATTATACGTGGGATTTCACTGGTCTCAAATATTTCGATTATTGCTGATTCGTTAGATGAAACCTCACCGGCCTTACTTGATGTAGTCACGCCAGGAGAGCCATCCTTTAATCAGATATTGAAAGTTTTACCAAAGGAGCAAGGTGCAAGATTTGGCTTACGATTAACAAAGCCGCTTGTCTGGGTCAAGGCGCGCTTTCGTAATTATTTTTAACTGCTAAGTAAGGCGAAATTTCTCCCATTTCCAGAGTGGTTGTAGGCTCGTCCTCTGTCAGCACTGCCCCCCTAGCTCAGTCGGTAGAGCGTTTCCATGGTAAGGAAGAGGTCAACGGTTCGATTCCGTTGGGGGGCTCGATTACAATTACAACTTAGTATTAATTAGTGAAACTAGTTTTCTTCACTTTTTCACTAATCCTTGGCGGGATAGCTCAGCTTGGTAGAGCAAACGGCTCATAATCGTTGTGTCGCCGGTTCAAATCCGGCTTCCGCTACTCGTGATTTGCACGTATTTTCACAAATTGCGCAGGTTGAAGTAACCTAGCGCTCTTAGTTGAAATCTTTAACCGCAATAAAAATGAAGGAGCACCACTATGGCAAGTAAGAGCGCGGATGTACGCCCAAAAATCACAATGGCCTGCGTAGAGTGCAAAGAACGTAACTACATCACAAAGAAGAATCGCCGCAACGATCCAGATCGACTAGAGCTGAAGAAGTTCTGTCCACGTTGCAAGCTTTCAACAACACACCGCGAGACTCGCTAATCCGATGTTGAATCCCGACTTAGTCGGGCGCACCTTTACAAGTGCCGATTCTATAGCTGTTACTAAAGAGGCAGTCCAAAAATTTGCTGAAGTTATTGGCGAAACAAATTTTGAAATTGCTCCGCCAACATTTGCAATTTCCATAACGCTAGAACAATCCCAAAGCTTGCTTCAAGATAGCGGCCTTAATTGGACACGAGTAGTCCACAGGGATCAAAAATTTGAAATCAAAAGACCAATAGTTGCCGGCGATGTTTTCTATTGCGCATCGACCATAGAGAGCGCTCGCAATGTTGCTGGAAATGAAATCGTCACGGTTCGTTCAGATTTAAATTCAGCAACCGAGTTAGTGGTTTCTACCTGGTCAACTTTGGTTGTGCGAGCATGAATAAAATTGAAGTCGGCGCTGAATTTGCCCCAAAGTCTTTTCTTATTAATCGTAAGTTATTAGTTGAATATGCAAATGCCAGTGGCGATCAAAACCCAATTCACCAGGATGAAGCTTTTGCAAAATCTGTTGGATTGCCAGATGTCATTGCGCATGGGATGTTAACGATGGCACTAGCGGGAAAATATCTATCAGATATTTCTGGCAGCCAGAGCGTTCTTGAATTCTCTGCAAAATTTATAAAGCCGGTTGTTGTCCCAGCAGATACTGATGTCGCACTTGTAATTTCTGGCAAAGTGACTGAAGCCAACAATGGAATTGCAAAAATTGAGCTCTTGGCTATGTGTAATGAGGTTAAAGTTCTGGGTATGGCAAAAGGTGTGATAAAAATCTGATGAGCGCCCCATTCAAGGTCTATAAGCGAATTGGCGATCTGCGCAAGTTAAGCGCAAAGGATTTCTCAGCAACAATTCTTATTTATGTCGATGGATTTATCGAAGATGCAATAACCTCAATTAATGCCGCAAAGGCGAATTCAGCTGACGACATTGCTATCTATCTTTTGATTTCGGGGACCCCAGAACTCGGCGATGTTTCCTCCTTGATTGATGAGCGCACTTATGTTGTTCAAATTACTGAAGGCGTAGGTTGGGGCGAGGGAATGAATGCCCTAATAAAATTGGCGAATTCGCCATATGTAATTGTCATGGACCCTTCAACAATATTTCTCGGTGATGCGATTACTCCTACAATTACAAAGCTGGCAAAGAGGGAATTTAGTGCAGTTGGTTGGCGAGGTGGCCTGGTCAATATCGAAGATGATTGGCGCAGTGTTGACGATAAGGGGGATGGCGAAGTAGATGTCCTATTTAGTTATTTCTTAGGCTTGAACCGAGAACATGCACTTGAAGCCGGTGCATTTAATATCCGTGCAATTTATTATCGAAATGCAGATATGGAATTTGGTCTAAAACTTCGTCAGGCCCAAGGTCGACTCTGGCAGTTAGAACTTCCTTTAAAGCAGGAGCGTCATCACGGTTATCACGATACAGATCCAACTTACCGAGATGAACAGTCAAAGAAGAACTACGACCGAATCCTTCAAAGGTTTAGGGGCAAAACCGAAATATTGTCGCCACGCAGGTAACCTTGGCTTATGGCTGCGAATGAGTTAGCGAACTTCACAACGCTTGGCGTTGGGGGGCCAGCTACGAGAATTATTCTGGCGAAGAGCGAAGAAGAGTTAATTTCAGCGGTTAAAGCCTGTGATGAATCAAAAGAACCATTACTAATTCTTGGTGGCGGTTCAAATATTTTAGTGAGCGACAATGGATTTATTGGCACTGTAATTAAAGTAGAGACCAGTGGGAATTCCTTTGAAATTGATGCCTGCAGTGGTGGAACTCTGACGGTTAGCGCTGGCACCGATTGGGATGAATTCGTTGCTTTCACAATTGAAAAAGGCCTATCAAATCTCGAATCACTAAGTGGAATTCCAGGAACTGTTGGGGGCTCTCCAATTCAAAACATTGGCGCATATGGTCACGAAGTTTCCGAAGTAATTGCGCGGGTTCGCACCTTTGATCGCAAAAATCAAGAGGTAAAGACATTTACCGCTAGTGAGTGTGAATTCGGGTATCGAAGTTCTATCTTTAAAAGCGAAGCCAATCGATATGTAATTTTGGATGTGACTTTTCAATTACGAATCGGCGAAACATCTCTGCCAATTGGTTATGCCGAGCTGGCAAAGGAACTTGGGGTAGAAATTGGGGCCCGGGTCACAATCCCAAAGGTTCGAGAGGCAGTCTTAAAATTGCGAAGCGCTAAAGGAATGTTGCTTGGGCAGGGAATTAAATCCGCTGGTTCATTCTTTATGAATCCAATTCTAGATAAGAAGATTGCCGATGAATTACCGAGCGATGCTCCTAGATGGCCAATGTCAGATGGCCGAGTAAAGACTTCAGCAGCTTGGTTGATGGAACATGCAGGTGTAAGTAAAGGCGATCAACTAGCCGGTGCGCAGATTTCACCAAAGCATGTTCTTGCACTTTCAAATGCCGGTAATGCAACAGCTAAAGATTTAATTGAATTAGCAAAAAGTGCTCAAGAGAAAGTTCGCGCAAAGTTTGGAATCACTCTGCAAACAGAGGTGCAATTAGTGGGCTTAAACCTTTAGGCTATTTAGCTTCGCCAAGAAGTTTTGCTACTCGACCAATTCCTTCGACGATATCTTCATCACCAATTGCATATGAGAAGCGTAGATAACCAGATGGCCCAAATGCTTCACCAGGCACTGCAGCAACTTCAACTTCATCCAGAATAAGTGTTGCAAGTTCGGCAGAAGTTTCTGGTCGCTTGCCGCGGATTTCTTTTCCTAAAACACCCTTTACTGATGGATAAACATAGAAAGCGCCAGTAGGCGTAGGACAGGTAACTCCAGGAATTTTATTTAAGAGACCAACGATTAATTTACGCCGACGATCAAATGCAACGCCCATCTCATGCACTGCGGTCAAATCACCAGTTAGAGCAGCGATTGCAGCACGTTGGGAAACATTTGAAACGTTTGAAGTTAAATGTGACTGGAGATTTGTAGCAGCCTTAATTACATCTTTGGGGCCAATCATCCAACCAACTCGCCAACCAGTCATTGCATAAGTCTTTGCAACACCATTGATGATTAGAGTTTGATCTGCCAGTCCTGGAACTACAACTGGAAGACTTGGGGCAGTAGCACCGTCGTAAAGTAAGTGTTCGTAAATTTCATCTGAAATTATCCAGATGCCATGTGCGAGCGCCCATTCTCCAATGGCTTTCACCTGTTCAGCAGAATAGACCGAGCCGGTTGGATTTGATGGCGAGCAGAACAAGAGAGCTTTGGTCTTTGGGGTTCGTGCTGCTTCAAGTTGATCAACTGTTACTAAATAGTTCTGTGATTCATCAGCAAAAACTTCTACCGAGATTCCGCCTGCAAGTTTGATACATTCTGGATAAGTGGTCCAGTAAGGAGAGGGCAAAATAACTTCGTCGCCTGGATCAATAATTGAAGCGAATGATTGATACACGGATTGCTTGCCACCATTTGTAACAAGAACTTGGTCTGCAGTAATTACATAATTTGAATCACGAAGAGTCTTGGCAACAATTGCATCACGCAGTTCTGGAAGACCAGGTGTTGGTGTGTAACGATGATTTGCAGGTTTCGCTGCTGCTTCAGCTGCTGCCTTCACAATGTAATCAGGAGTTGGAAAATCTGGTTCACCAGCACCGAAGCCGATTACTGGTCGGCCAGCCGCTTTAAGTGCTTTAGCCTTTCCATCTACTGCCAATGTGGCCGATTCAGCGATAGCTGCTATCCGGCGAGAAATTCTAGGTTTTGCGCTCATTGATCCCATAGTGCGGAGTATGCCATCCCTCAGTTTTACTAACCGCCCCTCCACGCTCTACACTCCCCGTTCTGGCGCTTGCATTAGGTCATGCTGACGCATGTCTCCTTGACTTAAGTGACGCTCGAAGGGCAGTAGCTCAACTGGCCAGAGTTCCGGTCTCCAAAACCGGCGGTTGGGGGTTCAAGTCCCTCCTGCCCTGCAAGTAGTTGTACGAGTAGTTGAAGTATTTAGTTGAAGAAGTTTTATCTAGAACTAGTAATAAATAGGAAAGAGGTAGTGAACGTGGTTGATGAGAAAGATCCATCACACAACACAGACCAGGAATCCCTCGGGTTCTTCGGTCGCATTGGCCTTTTCTATCGCCAAATAGTTTCTGAGCTTCGCAAAGTTGTTTGGCCAACTAAAAATCAACTTACAACTTACACCGCAGTGGTATTGGTATTCGTATCTTTTGTTATTGCAGTTGTTTCAGTCTATGACTTGATTTTAACCAAAGTCGTCTTCTGGGTATTTGGATAAGGGGGGAATCTTATGTCACTCGAAGAGTTAGATAATTTAGACACACCTCCAGTTAATACTGTTGACGATTTTGAAGCTGCGCTCGCAGTGTCGGCAGAGGCCGAAGTTGTTGATGTGGCAGCGGTTCCAGATCATGTCCAAGCTATTGTTGAAAATGACATGGCAGTGGTTCCAGATCAAGATGAATCTGAATCTGAATCAGAAGAAGAGAATGACGAGAATGCTGAATTCCGTCGTGCACTTCGCACCGCACTCGGTGACTGGTACGTAGTTCACTCTTATGCAGGATACGAGAAGAAAGTTAAGGGCAACCTTGCTAACCGTATTACTTCACTAAATATGGAAGATTACATTTTTCAGATTGAAGTTCCTGAAGAAGAAGTAATGGAAATTAAGAATGGTCAACGCAAGCAAGTAAAGCGCAATGTGTTCCCAGGCTATGTCTTGGTTCGCATGGATCTCACTGACGAGTCTTGGTCATGTGTGCGTAATACTCCTGGCGTAACTGGTTTCGTTGGAAATGCGCATCATCCATCTCCACTTACTTTGACAGAAGTTGAAAACATCTTGGCACCACGTCCAGTTAAGAAGTCAGACAAGATCGATATTCGTATGATTGACTTCGAAATTAATGAATCTGTAACTGTTATGGATGGCCCATTCGCAACCCTTCCAGCGACTATCGCTGAGATCATGCCAGAACAAGGCAAGCTAAAAGTTTTAGTTTCAATCTTCGGTCGCGAAACACCAGTCGAACTTTCATTTAACCAAGTCCAAAAGATTTAAAAAGAAGAGAAAAGGAAGAGAAAAATGGCACCAAAGAAGAAGATCACAGCACTTATCAAGTTGCAGATCCAGGCTGGCGCAGCAACACCTGCACCACCGGTAGGTCCAGCTCTTGGTCAACATGGTGTGAACATCATGGACTTCGTTAAGGCATATAACGCTGCTACCGAGTCCCAAAAGGGCCAGATCATTCCGGTAGAAATCACCGTATTCGAAGATCGCTCATTCACATTTATCACAAAGACCCCACCAGCATCACGTTTAATCTTGAAAGCTGCTGGCGTTGAAAAGGGTTCACCAATTCCACATAAGACCAAGGTCGCAAACATCACCAAGGCACAGGTTGAAGAGATCGCAAAGATCAAGATGCCGGACTTGAATGCAAATGATCTTGATGCTGCAAGTTTGATTATCGCCGGTACTGCTCGCTCAATGGGTATCACCGTCGGTTAATTAAAAAAAGAAATACCAAAGAAAGACGTGGGAGAACCTCGCTGGTTCGCTAACCACAACTCCGCCTAACAAATCGTTAGTCGAAACTAAAGGAGAAGAAATGAAGCGCAGTAAAAAATATAACGAGGCAGCTGCAAAGATCGATCAAAAGATTCTTTACACACCTTCACAGGCAGTTAAGTTGGCTAAAGAGACCAGCAAAACTAAATACGATGCAACAGTTGAAGTTGCACTACTTCTTGGCGTAGATCCAAAGAAGGCAGATCAAGCAATCCGTTCGACAGTAAACCTGCCACACGGAACCGGTAAGACTGCCCGCGTTCTTGTATTCGCAGGCGGCGAGCGCGCTGATGAAGCACGCGCAGCTGGCGCAGACATTGTTGGCGCAGATGAATTAATCGAAGAAGTTTCAAAGGGTCGTCTTGATTACGACGCTGTTGTTTCAACACCTGAACTTATGGGTAAGGTCGGTCGTCTTGGAAAGGTTCTTGGACCTCGCGGTTTAATGCCAAACCCAAAGACCGGAACAGTTACAACTAACGTTGCTAAAGCTGTTAACGACATCAAGGGCGGAAAGATTGAATTCCGCGTTGATAAGAATTCAAACCTTCACTACATAATTGGAAAGACATCTTTCACAGCAGAGCAACTGGCTGATAACTACGCAGCAGCTCTTGAAGAAGTTATGCGCGCAAAGCCAAACTCTTCAAAGGGACGCTTCGTCCGCAAGGCCACAATCTCGACGACGATGGGACCTGGAATTCAGGTCGACCCAACGATCTCACGCGATGGCGGAGATAACGTTCAGGCTTAATACCTGGACCAGACTGACTTTGACTGGGGTAGGCCCAATCGCTTACCCTAGGCAAGTTGTTACAAGTTAGTAACAGTAAAAGCAAGACCCGTACCAAAGACTGCAGGTCCTTTTAGTAAAAAAACTAAGAGGTTAATTGTTGAAAAACAGCCAGCATAGGTGCCCACGTAACCTCGTGCGCATTTATGCGACGGGGTTTTTTGATTTTAGAGCGAAAGGAAGCCAAATGGCTCGCCCAGATAAAGCAGCAGCTGTTGCAGAACTGACGGAAGATTTCCGTACAGCAAATGCAACTGTGCTAACTGAATATCGTGGTCTCTCTGTTACATCAATGAAGGAACTTCGCCGTGCACTTGGTAGCGATACTAAGTACTCAGTAGTGAAGAACACTCTTACCAAGATCGCAGCAAAAGATGCAGGAGTAGATATCGATCCGTCTCTACTTGCTGGTCCATCAGCTGTTGCATTTATTAAGGGCGATCCAATTGATGCCGCAAAGAGCCTAAAGAACTTCTCAAAAGAAAATCCATTCCTTGTTATCAAGGGCGGAATCTTTGAAGGCAAATCTGTAACTGTTGCAGAAATTATGAAGCTAGCTGACCTTGAATCTCGTGAGGTTCTATTGGCAAAGCTTGCTGGTGCAATGAAGGGTTCACTTGCCAAGGCAATTCGTACCATCGATGCACTTCGAGCAAAGAAGGAAGCACTCGAAGGTGCTCCAACTCCAGTGGTGTCCGAGGCGCCAACAGAAGCAAAGGTGGCAGAGGTTCCAGCTTCAGTAGAAGCAGTGTCCGAAGCAGCAACAGAAACAAATGAGGCAGAGGTTCCAGCTGTAGCTGAAACAGAAGCCAGCGCACCTCTTGAAACTCCAGAAGCATAAAAACTAATCTCTAAGAATCTAAGAAAAGGAATATAAAAATGGCAAAGTTAACTTCAGATGATCTATTAGCTCAATTCAAGGAAATGACTCTTGTTGAACTTTCAGATTTCGTAAAAGCATTCGAAACAGAGTTCGATGTAACAGCAGCAGCACCAGTTGCAGTTGCAGCAGCAGGCGGCGCAGCAGGCGGCGCAGCAGCAGCAAGTGATCAAGATGAGTTCACGCTTATTCTTGAAGATGCTGGTTCACAGAAAATTGCAGTTATCAAGGAAGTTCGTAACATCAACTCAAGCCTCGGCCTAAAGGAAGCTAAGGACTTGGTAGATGGAACACCTGCTACTTTGATCGAAAAGGGAAGCAAAGAAGCTGTTGATAAGGCGAAGACAGCTCTTGAAGCTGCAGGCGCAAAGGTCTCAGTTAAGTAATCCCAGCCCGGATTTACGCACAAGCGTTAGGAAAAGGGACCCCAATGGGGTCCCTTTTTTCGTATCTAGGTGTATAAGGCCAGTTGGACAGATGCCCGCTTGATTCGATACTCTCGCCCTTCGCAATTTTAAAAACCCAGAGGTCAGGCATATAGCGGCTGAGACCTGGCGGTAGCCGTGCGTTTACATCTGGAGGAATTTTGGCCGCATCGAAGTCAAAGTCATTTGCACCTGCTCGCGTTTCATTCGCAAAAATTCGTGAACCACTTGAAGTTCCAAACCTATTATCACTACAGCTAGACAGTGTTGATTGGTTACTTGGCAACGACTCGTGGCGTTCTCGTCTTGTTGTTGCTGAAAAGGCCGGTCGTGGTGAAGTACCAAAGACATCAGGATTAGAAGAAATCTTTGAAGAGATTTCTCCAATCGAAGATTTCCAAGGAACGATGAGTCTCTCGTTTAGAGATCACCGATTCGAACCACCAAAGTATTCAGTCGCCGAATGTAAAGAGCGCGACATCACTTACTCTGCACCGTTATTCGTAACTGCAGAATTCACCAACAACATCACTGGTGAAATTAAGTCACAGACAGTTTTCATGGGCGATTTCCCACTGATGACACCACGCGGAACTTTCGTAATTAACGGAACCGAGCGCGTTGTTGTTTCACAGATTGTTCGTTCACCTGGTGTTTATTTTGAACGCACAATTGAGAAGAGTTCAGATAAAGATATTTTGACTGCGAAGATTATTCCAAGCCGTGGTGCTTGGTTGGAATTCGAAGTTGATAAGAAGGATTTGGTCGGTGTTCGTATCGACCGTAAGCGTAAGCAATCAGTAACAATTTTCTTGAAGGCACTTGGTTGGTCAGAGGAACAAATCCTTGAACAATTCGGTGAATTCGAATCTATTCGCGCAACTCTTGAAAAAGATAACGTGAACACTCAAGACGAAGCTCTGCTAGATATTTATCGCAAGCTGCGTCCAGGTGAGCCACCAACAAAGGAAGCCGCACAAGGACTTATCGAGAACTTGTACTTCAATCCAAAGCGTTATGACCTGGCAAAGGTTGGTCGCTTCAAGGTTAACAAGAAGCTTGGTTTAGACCTTGAACTTTCAAAGGGCCTACTAAACATTGAAGATATCGTTGCAACAATTCGCTACTTAGTTTCTCTCCATAACGGCGATGCGCTTATGGAATATGGCAAGCAAGTACGTGTTGAAACTGACGATATCGATCACTTCGGTAACCGTCGCCTTCGCACAGTTGGTGAATTGATTCAGAACCAAGTCCGTACTGGTCTTTCACGTATGGAGCGTGTTGTTCGCGAACGTATGACAACACAAGATGTTGAAGCAATTACTCCACAGACTCTGATCAACATCCGTCCGGTTGTTGCATCAATTAAGGAGTTCTTCGGAACATCTCAACTCTCACAATTTATGGACCAGACAAATCCACTTTCTGGAATGACACACAAGCGTCGTCTTTCAGCACTTGGACCCGGCGGTCTTTCTCGTGAACGCGCAGGCTTCGAAGTTCGTGACGTTCACCCATCTCACTACGGACGTATGTGTCCAATTGAAACTCCTGAAGGTCCAAACATCGGACTTATCGGATCACTTGCAACATATGCTCGCGTAACCCCATTCGGATTTATCGAAACTCCTTACCGCAAAGTTCTAAAGGGCAAGGTCACAGATCAAATTGATTACTTAACTGCAGATGAAGAAGATGAGCATGTAATTGCGCAAGCAAACGCACCGCTCACTTCAGATTCACACTTTGCAGAACCACGCGTTCTTGTTCGTCGTCGTGGTGGCGAAGTTGAATTCATTCATGCAGATGAAGTTGATTACATGGACGTTTCACCACGTCAGATGGTTTCTGTTGCAACCGCAATGATTCCATTTCTTGAGCACGACGATGCGAACCGCGCATTGATGGGTTCAAACATGATGCGTCAAGCAGTTCCACTAATTCGTGCAGAAGCACCATTCGTGGGAACTGGTATGGAATTCCGCGCAGCTGTTGATGCTGGCGATGTTCTACTTGCCCGCGACTCAGGTGTTGTTACTGAAGTAAGCGCTGATGAAGTTACTGTCATGAATGATGACGGAACAACTGAGCATTACTTCCTAGAGAAGTTCACACGTTCTAACCAAGGTACTAGCCGCAATCAGAAAGTGATTGTTGCGCAAGGCAACCGTGTTGAAACTGGCCAAGTTATTGCTGATGGACCATCGACCGAAAAGGGCGAAATGGCACTCGGTAAGAACTTGCTCGTGGCATTTATGTCATGGGAAGGTCACAACTACGAGGATGCAATTATTCTTTCGCAACGTCTCGTTCAAGATGACGTACTAACTTCAATTCATATTGAAGAGTATGAAGTTGATGCTCGCGATACCAAACTTGGACCTGAGGAAATCACTCGTGATATCCCTAACGTGAGCGAAGAAGTTCTTGCAGATCTAGATGATCGCGGAATTATTCGGATCGGTGCTGAAGTTGTTCCTGGCGACATTCTTGTCGGAAAGGTAACTCCTAAGGGCGAAACCGAACTCACCCCAGAAGAGCGTCTGCTCCGTGCAATCTTCGGTGAGAAGGCTCGTGAAGTTCGCGATACCTCACTAAAAGTTCCACACGGTGAATCTGGAAAAGTTATTGATGTTCGCATTCAATCTGCAGAAGATGGATATGAACTTCCTGCCGGTGTAAACCAAATCGTTCGCGTATTTGTTGCGCAGAAGCGAAAGATTCAAGACGGTGACAAGCTTGCTGGTCGCCACGGCAACAAGGGTGTCATCTCAAAGATTCTTCCAGTAGAAGATATGCCATTCCTTGAAGATGGAACTCCTGTTGATGTTGTCTTGAACCCACTTGGTGTTCCTGGTCGTATGAACGTCGGTCAGATTTTAGAAACTCACTTAGGTTGGGTTGCTAAATCTGGTTGGAAGTTAGAGGGCAACGAGCCATGGCAGAAGGATCTACGCGAACATGGTTTCGCAGATGCTGCTGCAAACTCAAAGGTTGCAACTCCAGTATTTGATGGCGCAAAGGAAGAAGAACTTATTGGTCTTCTCTCTTCAACACTTCCCAACAAGGATGGAATGCGTCTTGTTGGTGGAAACGGAAAGGCCCGTCTATTCGACGGCCGCACCGGAGAGCCATACAAAGAAGAGATCACAGTTGGTTACATGTATATCTTAAAGCTTCACCACTTGGTGGATGACAAGATCCACGCACGTTCAACCGGACCTTACTCAATGATTACGCAACAACCACTTGGTGGAAAAGCACAATTCGGTGGTCAGCGCTTTGGTGAGATGGAAGTTTGGGCACTTGAAGCTTATGGCGCCGCTTACACACTCCAAGAGTTGCTAACTATTAAGTCCGATGACGTTCTTGGTCGCGTAAAACTTTACGAAGCCATTGTTAAGGGCGAGAACATTCCAGAACCAGGTATCCCAGAATCATTTAAGGTGCTTGTTAAGGAAATGCAGTCACTATGTCTAAATGTGGAAGTTCTATCTTCTGAAGGTGTAGCGATTGAAATGCGCGATACCGACGAAGAAGTATTCCGTGCCGCCGAAGAACTTGGAATCAACTTGTCACGAGTTGAACCTTCAAGTGTCGAAGAAGTTTAAGGAGAGGGATAAAAAATGTTAGATGTTAACTTTTTTGATGAACTACGAATTGGCTTAGCTTCGACTGACAATATTCGTGAGTGGTCTTTTGGTGAAGTAAAGAAGCCAGAAACCATCAACTACCGAACACTCAAGCCAGAGAAGGACGGACTCTTCGACGAGAAGATCTTCGGACCAACTCGTGACTGGGAATGTTATTGCGGTAAGTACAAGCGCGTTCGATTCAAGGGAATTATCTGCGAACGTTGCGGTGTTGAAGTTACTCGCGCAAAGGTTCGTCGTGAACGTATGGGTCACATCGAACTAGCTGCACCTGTTACTCACATCTGGTATTTCAAGGGCGTTCCATCACGCCTTGGTTACCTACTTGATCTTGCACCAAAGGATCTTGAGAAAGTTATTTACTTTGCTGCCTACATGATCACAGAAGTTGATACTGAAGCTCGCGAAGAAGATCTACCTGCACTCGAGAAGCGCCTTGCCGCAGATAAGAAGAAGATTGAAACTCGTCGTGATGGCGATCTAGATGCACGTCAGAAGAAGCTGGAAGCAGATACTGCTGAACTAGAAGCTGCTGGCGAAAAAGCAGATGTAAAGCGCAAAGTCCGCGAAGCGGCTGAACGTGAATTGAAGGCAGTTCGCGATAAGTCACAACGTGAACTCGATCGCTTAGATGCAGTCTGGGCTCGCTTCAAGAATCTAAAGGTTCAAGATCTCGAGGGCGACGAATCCTTGTATCGTGAACTTACAGATCGTTTCGGTGTTTATTTCAAGGGTTCAATGGGCGCAGCTGCAATCAAGCGTCGCTTAGAAACTTTTGACTTACAGTCTGAGTACACAATGCTGACTGAGCTTGCACAAACTGGTAAGGGTCAGAAGAAGACTCGCGCAATTAAGCGTTTGAAAGTTGTCTCTTCATTCCTAAATACTCGCAACCACCCAGCATCAATGGTTCTAGATTGCGTTCCAGTTATCCCACCTGATTTACGTCCAATGGTTCAACTAGATGGTGGTCGCTTTGCGACTTCAGATCTAAATGATCTATACCGACGCGTTATCAACCGTAACAATCGCTTGAAGCGCCTTGCAGATCTTGGTGCTCCAGAAATTATTGTTAATAACGAAAAGCGTATGTTGCAAGAAGCAGTAGATGCGCTATTCGATAACGGTCGTCGTGGTCGCCCAGTTACTGGCCCAGGAAACCGTCCACTTAAATCATTGTCAGACATGCTTAAGGGCAAGCAAGGGCGTTTCCGTCAAAACTTGCTTGGAAAGCGCGTTGATTATTCTGGCCGTTCAGTAATCGTTGTTGGTCCACAACTTAAGTTGCACCAATGCGGTCTGCCAAAGCAGATGGCGCTAGAACTTTTCAAGCCATTCGTAATGAAGCGCTTGGTTGATCTCAATCACGCACAGAACATCAAATCCGCAAAGCGTATGGTCGAGCGTGCTCGCCCTGTTGTGTGGGATGTTTTGGAAGAAGTAATTGCAGAACATCCAGTTCTTCTAAACCGCGCACCAACACTGCACCGTCTGGGTATCCAAGCTTTCGAACCACAATTGGTTGAAGGTAAAGCGATTCAGATTCACCCACTTGTCTGTACTGCATTTAACGCAGACTTCGACGGTGACCAGATGGCGGTTCACTTACCACTTTCAGCAGAAGCACAAGCAGAAGCTCGTGTTCTTATGCTTTCAAGTAACAATATTTTGTCACCTGCATCAGGTCGACCAATTACATCTCCTACTCAGGACATGGTTCTTGGTCTTTACTTCCTGACATCACTTCGTGAGAACGAACTTGGTGAAGGTCGCGCATTCGGTTCAATCGCTGAAGCTTTGATGGCATATGACCGAAATACAGTAACAATGCAGGCAAAGATCAAGATCCGTATTACCCACAGCGGTGTCAGCGAAGTTCGCGAGACCACACTCGGTCGCGCACTATTCAATGAAATTCTGCCAGAGGGTTATAAGTTCGTTGATTACGATGTAACTAAGAAACTTCTTGGTCAAATCGTTGATGATCTTGCTGAAGGTTTTGCCAAGGTAACAGTTGCGCAAACACTTGATGCTCTGAAGTCACTTGGTTTCTACTGGGCAACACGCGCTGGTATCACCATCGCGATTGAAGATGTTGTTACACCTGCTAAGAAGCAAGAAATCTTGGATGGTTATGAAATTAAGGCTGAAAAGGTTCAGAGCCAATATGAAAAGGGTCTGATTACCGATGATGAGCGTCGTCAAGAACTCATTGAAATTTGGACTAATGCAACAACAGATGTTGCAAAGGCGATGGAAGATAACTTCCCAAAGACCAACCCAGTTTGGATGATGGTCTACTCCGGTGCACGTGGAAACATGATGCAAGTTCGTCAGATCGCAGGTATGCGTGGTCTGGTAGCGAATCCAAAGGGTGAAATTATTCCGCGTCCGATCAAGTCAAACTTCCGTGAAGGTCTCTCAGTTCTTGAATACTTCATTGCAACTCACGGTGCGCGTAAAGGTCTTGCAGATACCGCGCTTCGTACCGCTGACTCTGGTTACCTAACACGTCGTCTCTGCGACGTTGCCCAAGATGTAATCATTCGTGAAGAAGATTGCGGAACTGATCGCGGTCTGACTCTAAAGATTGCTGCAGTTGATTCAACTGGTGCACTTGTTCGTGATGACCATGTTGAAACTTCCATGTTCGGTCGCAACTTGGCTGAAGATGCAGTTCAAAATGGCAAGGTAATTCTTACCGCAGGAACAGATCTTGGTGATAAGAACATCAACACCTTGGTTGAAGCTGGTATCGCAGAAGTTAAAATCCGCTCAGTCCTTACTTGCGATAGCAAGGTCGGACAATGCGCAATGTGTTACGGCCGCTCAATGGCATCTGGCAAGTTAGTAGATGTCGGCGAAGCTGTTGGAATTATTGCTGCTCAATCAATTGGTGAGCCAGGAACTCAGTTAACAATGCGTACTTTCCACACTGGAGGTATTGCAGGAGATGACATCACACATGGTCTACCTCGTATTGTTGAACTCTTCGAAGCACGTACACCTAAGGGCGTTGCGCCAATCGCAGAAACTGCTGGTGTTGTCAGCTTCCTAGAAGATGCAAAGGGCAAGAAGATCATCGTTACGCCAGAAGATGGCAGCGAAGCGATTGCTTACCCAATTACACGTCGTCAGAAGCTAAAGGTTGAAGATGGCATGCGGGTTAGCGTTGGGCAACAAATGGTTGTTGGCGCGATCGATCCAAAGCAAGTTCTTCGTATCCTCGGACCTCGTCAAACTCAGGTTCACTTAGTGAATGAAATCCAAGAGGTTTATCGTTCACAAGGTGTATCAATTCACGATAAGCACATCGAAATTATTGTTCGCCAAATGTTGAAGCGCATCACAGTGCTTGAACCAGGCGATGCTGACCTGCTTCCAGGTGAGTTAGTAGAACGTGGTCGTTTCGAAACTGAGAACCGTCGCGTTGTATCAACTGGTGGCAAGGCTGCATCTGGTCGCCCAGAACTTATGGGTATTACCAAGGCATCACTTGCAACTGAATCATGGTTGTCAGCCGCTTCATTCCAAGAGACCACAAAGGTTCTTACAGATGCTGCGTTATCCGAGAAGAGCGATCCATTGCTCGGACTTAAGGAGAACGTAATCATCGGTAAGTTGATCCCAGCCGGTACAGGTCTTGCTCGTTACCGCAACGTTCGAGTCGAACCTACCGAAGAAGCAAAGGCTGCGGTCTACGCTGCTTACGATGAATATGACTTCACACCATTTGAATCACAAGGTTCAGGTGAAGCAGTTCGTTTGGATGAGTTCGAAACTCGCTAAACAAATAAATTAAAGCAAATGAGAAGCTTACAGGGGCTCACCAGAATACGGTGGGCCTCTTCTGCTTTTGTCTCAACCTTATTTTTATCAATGCTGACTGGAATTGCTCCAGCTGAAGCTGCAATTTGCTCACCTTCATCAGCGCCAAATAGTTCAAATAGCGCAATAACTGTTTTAACTTTTACAACTGTTACGACTTGTGATTGGCAAGTTCCAAGCGGAGTAAGTGAAATTAGCTTGGTTGTTGTGGGTGGCGGCGGTGGCGGCGGTGGAGATGCAGCTGGCGGTGGTGGTGCAGGCGGTATGTATATAAATACTAATTTTTCTGTAACACCTGGAAATACGATCTCAGTAAAAGTTGGTGCAGGGGGTGCAGGGGGACAATGTTCGCCGGGTAATGCGGGCAGTTGCGTTGGTGGATATGTCGCACCAGAAAATGGAATTGAATCAATTTTTGGAAGTGTCACAACACCTGGCGGTGGAAAGGGTGGCGTCTATAACAGCGGTGCTGGCGGCAATGGTGGATCCGGCGGCGGTGGAGGTGGGGCAAGAGGCACCGGCGGAACTAAAACTGTTAGCGGAGCAAATTATTTTGGTAACAATGGTGGAACCGGAAATGGTGCATCGGGTGGCGCTGGCGGTGGCGGTGCAGGTACTGCGGGAACTTCAACATCACCTGGAGCTGGTGGAATAGGAAAACCAACAAGCATTACAGGCGCGCAAATTTATCTTGCCGGTGGTGGAGGTGGCGGTGATGACGGTGGTGCACAAGTAAGTGGTGGACTTGGTGGCGGCGGCGCCGGTGCATTCTCTTGCGCTTACCCTTTTTCCTTAGGAACAAATTCGTTGCAGGCACAAAGTGGATCAGCAAATACGGGCGGCGGCGGCGGAGGTGCACCTTGGGGATGTCCGGGCAGTGGTGGTAGCGGCGGAAGCGGAATTGTAATTCTTTCGTTTCTACAAGATGTCACAACAACAATTTTAATTGCACTAACAAATTCACTGCGTTCTGCAATCTACCGAACCGCATCACTAATTGAAGCGACAGTAACTGGTGCAAACGGAAAAGTAAGATTTATGCAGAATGGAAGAGTAATTCCTGGTTGTGCTGCGGTTCAATCAGTTTCATTAGTAGCTAGGTGCAGTTGGAGGCCATCAGGCAGGGGTTCCGTTAATTTAAGCGCCAGATTGTCGCCAAGTTCAGCAGGATATCAAGTATCAAATAGTGCAATTCTGGATATAGCAGTTACTCCACGAACTTTGAAACGCTAGTAAGTAGAGTTGGAATAACTCTCGGTTAAATACATTAAATCTGAAATCTCAGTTACTGCAGAACAGTCATCCTTATCTTCATAAATGCAATCTTGCGGGCCACTAACAGTCAATACTGATTTATCATCGCTCCATTTTTCAAAGCCGTAATCAGGAGCTTCATTAGGGTTATATATTTCTTGCCAATCTTGAATATCCCAGAGATAGTAATTAACCAGCCCAGTCCACTCACCTTTACTTGTTTTGAACATCAACTGAGTGATTGTGATTGGAGTACGGTCAGCAAAGGTGAATTCACTTGGATCTGGTGAAGTTATGCGAAGTTTTGGCAACAGGTGCAGCGGCAGTTGAGTGCTTACGGGAATTAGGCCAAGACCCTGCGGATATTTGATTGCCTTGCAATCTCCTGCTTCAACATACTTAAATCCTTCCGAATCAAGGGTTTTACCGCTCTTATTGAAGATTACTTCGCGATCAGAGAGTTGACCTTCAGAATAAAAACTATATGTTGCTGTTATTTGGTTATTTAAAAATCTGCCTTTAAATGTGCCATACGAACTATCTTTTGCAAAGTGTTGTTGAATTAAGTTTCCAGAGACTCCAATTCCATCATTCTTAAGGATCTCAAGAATTGCGTTATCGGTAGAAACTTGGGCGTGATAACAGGGAGCAAGTGCTAACGCTTTGCTGCTATTTCTTGAAATTATTCCGCCACCAGATGTAATCAAGGTAAAGACTATTAGGGCAGCTACAACAATTAGCGAACGCTTCATTTATTTAGATAGACAACCAAGACTGCACCTACGAAGTGTGAAACAAATGCCGCGGCAGTCAGTGCGTGAAATAATTCATGAAAGCCAAACCAATCGATTGAAATATTTGGTTTCTTGATTGCATAAATAATTCCGCCAGCGGTATAAAAAATTCCGCCAAGTAAAATTAATAGAAAGACTACGACGCCGCCTGATTGCCAGAATGACGGTAAGAAAAATACTGCGGCCCAGCCAAGCGCTGTATAAAGTGGGACATAGACCCAACGGGGAGCGCCAAGCCAGAGAATTCGGATGAGTGCTGTGAGAATGGCCCCGCCCCAGACGCAGGCAAGCAGAATGATTGCTTGATCCCTATTTAATAGGTATACCGAAAATGGGGTATACGTTCCAGCGATCAGAATTGGGATATTTGCATGGTCGATTCGGCGCCAAAGTGCCCGATATTTCTCCTGCCACCTGACTCGGTGGTAAAGGGCGCTGCAGGTGAAGAGAGTTACGGCTGTAAGCGTGAAGATTCCGAGGGTAATTCGGCCCTGAAGCCGGTCGGCCGTTGTAATAAGGACCAGCCCAGCGACCAACGAAATCGGGGACATCACCAGATGGATTAGACCCCGCGCATTGGGTTTTGGGGAAGCTATCTTTTCGGCCAATTTCATGGGTCAACCATAGGGCGAAGGGTGCCGAATAGCTTCGGCGTGTCGGATTTGGGATTTCCCGGCCTTTTTGGGGTCAGAGGAGTAAAACCCGTTTTGACCACACGCGGGGCGCGAGGTTACTATTCGCGTCTGCTCTTTTCTGAATTGAGCGCTTGTAACCGTGTGCAATAACTTGAAAAAGTAATTGTCGAAATTTGCGAAGTTGGGTCAACACACCCGACCGCGTGGGTCGAGAAACAAACGGAAATAAGTGCACAAATCAAAATTGAAACGCAGTAATGAACGGAGAAGAAGTGCCAACAATTCAGCAGCTGGTCCGAAAGGGTCGCGCAGAAAAGACAACCAAGACAAGCACGCCTGCACTAAAAGGTAGTCCGCAACGTCGTGGTGTTTGTACTCGTGTTTATACAACAACTCCTAAGAAGCCAAACTCTGCGCTTCGTAAAGTTGCACGTGTACGTCTAACAAGTGGCATGGAAGTAACTGCATATATTCCTGGCGAAGGACATAACTTGCAAGAGCACTCAATCGTTCTAGTTCGCGGTGGTCGTGTTAAAGATCTTCCAGGTGTTCGTTACAAAATTATTCGCGGATCTTTAGATACCCAAGGTGTTAAAGATCGTAAGCAATCACGTAGCCGTTATGGTGCAAAGAGAGAGAAGAAGTAATGCCACGTAAAGGTCC